>ERZ773359.3383-NODE-3383-length-18306-cov-6.296806_pt1 | contig 18306 bp, 31 predicted proteins | sample MGYA00374955_ERZ773359 | MGnify/ENA primary metagenome ERZ773359 (study PRJEB29098, sample SAMN04486028) | biogas fermenter metagenome | study: EMG produced TPA metagenomics assembly of the Biogas fermentation microbial communities from Germany - Plant 4 DNA1... | reverse complement strand
TACAGTAAAGAGTAATTACAATTAAGATAAAGAAGATGATGTCAAAGAAAAGAAATATACAAAAAATTTTATAAAATTAACAAAAAAAGCTTGCAATGAATATAATAAATGTGTATAATTTTGTATGTGTGTGAGCGATGATGTGCGAGGTTGTTGATACGCCAGGGTGAGTTGTTATAAAAACAAAAGAATAAGGCGTTATCAAGTAATTCGTGCGGAGTTAGTCTACACTAGATTGTAGGCGAAAGGAGGAAGAATGATGTCAAAAAATAGAGTTCGAATCAAATTAAAAGCATTTGAACACAAAAGTTTGGATAATGCATGTGCAAAAATAATCCAAACTGTAAAAAGAACAGGTGGGGAAGTAAGTGGACCGATTCCGTTACCAACGGAAATTGAAAAAATTACCATTTTAAGAGCGGTTCACAAATACAAAGACTCACGAGAGCAATTTGAAAAAAGAACTCATAAAAGATTAATTGATATTATCAACCCAACGAAGGAAACTATTGATGCACTAACTCATTTAGATATTCCTAGTGGCGTTGACATCAAAATAAAAATATAGGTAAAAAAATTAGAAAATAGGAGGAAAGGATATGAAAGGAATCTTAGGTCGTAAAGTTGGTATGACACAAGTGTTTACTAAATCAGGAAAATTAATTCCGGTAACTGTTATTGAAGTTGAACCAAACATAGTAACACAAATTAAAACTGTCGAAAAAGATGGATATAATGCTATTCAATTAGGGTATGGTAGTATTCGTGAAAAATTAGCTAATAAGCCATCAATTGGTCATACCAATAAAGCAAATACAACACCTAAGCGCTTCTTTAGAGAAATTAGAGGTGTTGATTCAAGTGATTATACTTTAGGACAAGAAATAAAAGTAGATATTTTCCAAGAAGGAGAATTAGTTGATGTAACTGGAACAAGTAAAGGAAAAGGGTTCCAAGGTGTCATTAAACGTCATAATCAAGGTCGTGGTCCTGAAAGTCATGGTTCTCGTTTTCACAGAAGACCAGGTTCATTAGGTTCAATGAGACCTGCACGTGTTTTTAAAGGAATGTCATTACCAGGTCGCATGGGTGGAGAAACTGTAACTATTCAAAATCTTGAGATTGTTATGGTTGATATCGAAAATAATGTGTTATTAGTAAAAGGAAATGTGCCTGGTGCTAAAAAGTCGCTAGTAACTATAAAAACAGCAGTTAAAAACCCAGGTAAGGTGAAAGAAGTAGAAGAACTTAATGTCCAAAATATAGAAGAAAAAGAAGTAATATCAGAAAATTCACCACAAGAAGAACCTGTTGTTGAAAACGTAGAAACTAACGAAAATAATTAGGAGGTTATAAAATATGGGTAAATTATCTGTATTAAATATAAATGGTGAAAAAGTGAAAGATATTACTTTGAATGAAAATGTTTGGGCAATTAAACCAAATGATGCTGTTTTATATGATGCGATTATTTTAACTAGAAGTTCTCAAAGACAAGGAACACATTCAACAAAAACACGAGCTGAAGTAAGTGGTGGAGGACGTAAACCATGGCGCCAAAAAGGAACAGGACGAGCACGTCATGGAAGTATTAGATCACCTATTTGGGTAGGTGGAGGAATAGTTTTTGGACCAAAACCTAGAAATTATAGTAAAAAAATGAATCGTAAGGAGCGCCGACTAGCGCTTAAATCAGCACTTTCTTACAAAACAATTGAAAATAATTTAATCGTTGTTGATAAATTTGATGTTGAAAGTCACAAAACTAAAGATATGATTAAAACTTTAGAACAACTTGGAGTTGTTGATGAAAATGTTTTAATAGTAGTTGATGAATTAACAGAAAATATGATTTTAGGAACAAGAAATTTAGAAAATGTGATACTATTACATGTTGATGAAATTAATACTGTTGATATTGTAAGTGCCGATAAAATGATAATTACTGTTGAAGCTGTTAATATGCTAGAGGAGGTGCTTGTCTAAATGATAAGTAATTATAGAGATATTATAAAAGCACCAATTATTACTGAAAAAAGTGAAGATTTAAAACGTAATCATAATACTTATACTTTTAGTGTAGATATAAGAGCAAATAAAGTGCAAATTAAACAAGCGATTGAAAAGATTTTTAATGTAAAAGTAGAAAGTGTTAATATTATAAATGTTGAACCAAAAAAGAAGAGATTTGGACGTTATTTTGGAAGAAGAAATAAAGTAAAAAAAGCAATGGTTAAATTAAGTGAAGGACATTCGATTGATTTTGAATAGTGAATAGTTAAAAGGAGGATTAATGTGGCGATAAAAACTTATAAACCTGTAACTAGTGGTAATCGAGGAAAAACATCAATAGATTTTTCAGATCTTACTAAAAAAGCACCAGAAAAATCATTAGTTGTACCACTAAAAAAATCAGGAGGTCGTAATAATAAAGGTAGAATTACAGTAAGACATCGCGGTGGTGGAGCAAAAAGAAAATATCGTATTATAGATTTCAAAAGAAATAAAGATGGTATCGAGGGTATTGTTGCTTCAATCGAATACGATCCAAATAGAACAGCAAACATTGCGCTAATCAATTATAAAGATGGTGAAAAACGATATATTATTGCTCCAGAAGGATTAAAAGTAGGAGATAAAGTAATAAGCGGTGCAAATGCTGATATAAAAGTAGGAAATACATTAGAATTAAGAAATATTCCGGAAGGAACAATGGTGCACAATATTGAATTAAAACCAGGAAAAGGAGCACAACTTGCTCGTTCAGCTGGTTCATCAGCGCAAATCCTTGGACATGAAGGAAAATACACACTGTTGCGCTTAAAAAGCGGTGAAGTTCGTAAAGTATTAGGAATATGTCGTGCAACTATTGGAGAAGTTGGAAATAAAGATCATGAATTAATTAATTTAGGTAAAGCTGGCCGTAAGAGACATTTAGGATTTAGACCTGTTGTTCGTGGTTCTGTTATGAATCCTAATGATCATCCACATGGTGGTGGTGAAGGTAGATCTCCTATTGGACGTTCTGCACCAGTTACTCCATGGGGTAAACCAGCATTAGGTTTTAAAACTCGTAATCCGAAGAAAGCATCATCTAAATTAATTATTAGACGTCGTAAAAAATAATTGAAAGGATGGTTTAAATGGCAAGAAGTTTAAAAAAAGGACCATTTGTAGATAGTCATTTAATGGAAAAAGTGAAAAAATTAAATGCTTCTGGTAAAAAAGAGGTAATAAAAACATGGTCACGTCGTTCAACAATTTTTCCAGAATTCATTGGTCATACTTTTGCTGTACACAACGGAAAAGAATTTATTCCTGTATATGTAACTGAAGATATGGTTGGTCACAAATTAGGTGAATTCGCACCAACACGTAAATTCGGTGGTCATGGCGATGCTAAAAAGCAAAATAGAGGATAATTAGCCAGAGAGGAGGACTAAAATGGAAGTAAAAGCAATCGCAAAAACTGTTAGAATCGCGCCTCGTAAAGCTCGTTTAGTTATAGATTTAATTCGTGGTAAAAATGTTGAAGATGCAGACGTAATTTTAAAAAACAAAAACAAAAAAGCTGCTAGAATTATCCGTAAAGTATTACAATCAGCAATAGCTAACGCTGAAAATAATCTTGAATTAAAAAAGGAAAATCTAATCATTAAAAAAGCAATTGTTGACGAAGGTCCAACGATGAAAAGATATCGATTTGGGTCACGTGGGTATGTTGATCCAATCAAAAAAAGAACAAGTCACATCACCATAGTTGTAAGTGATGAAAAATAGAAAAAGGAGGTAACTGATGGGTCAAAAAGTTAGTCCAATAGGACTTAGATTAGGAAATAATAAAGATTGGCAGTCAAAATGGTATGCCGAAAATAAGGATTTCTCTAAATATTTACTTAATGATATTAAGATAAGAGAATATTTAGAAAAAAAATATAAAGACGCAGCAGTTTCAAGTATCTTAATTGAAAGAACACCTAAACAAGTTGAAGTAATTATTAATACTGCCAAACCAGGAGTTGTAATTGGACACGGTGGCGAAGAGATTGAAAAAGTAAAAAAAGAATTATCAAAATTAGTTAATGAGGAAATTATTATTTCAATTAAGGAAGTTAAAAATCCAAACATTGATGCAAACATAGTAGCTGAAGATATTGCAAAACAAATAGAAAATCGCGTTTCTTTCCGTGTTGCACAAAAACGAGCAATTAGAAATGCTATGAAAGCAGGAGCAAAAGGTATTAAAACTGCAGTATCAGGACGTTTAGGTGGAGCTGATATGGCAAGAACAGAAGGATATACAGAAGGAACTATTCCGCTTCACACGCTTAGAGCCGATATTGATTATGCACATAAAGAAGCAGATACTACATTTGGAAAAATCGGTGTAAAGGTATGGATTTATAAAGGGGAAATCCTTCCTGAAAAGAAAAATAAGGGAGGTAATAAAGATGGCAGTAATACCAAGAAAAACTAAATATCGTAAGCCTCATCGTCTTAAATACGAAGGTAAAGCAAAAGGAAATTTAGAACTACACTTTGGTTCGTATGGACTAAAAGCAATGGAAGGTGGATGGATTAGTCAACAACAAATTGAAGCTGCTCGTGTTGCTATGACTAGATATATGAAAAGAGGTGGAAAAGTTTGGATCAATATTTTTCCACACTTATCATTAACAAGAAAACCTTTAGAAACTCGTATGGGTAAAGGTAAAGGTCAACCGGAAAAATGGGTAGCTGTTGTAAAAGAAGGAAAAATAATGTTTGAAGTAGATGGTGTTAGTGAAGAAGTAGCTCGTGAAGCGTTACGTTTAGCAATGCACAAATTGCCTATTAAGTGTAAATTTGTGAAAAAAGAAAGTGGTGATACTAATGAAAATTGAAGAAATTAGAAAACTTTCTAACGAAGAAATCACCAAAAAAATAGAAGAATATAAAGAAGAATTATTTAATTTACGCTTTAGTCAAGCTACTGGAAATTTAGAAAAGCCTTCTCGAATTAAAGAATTAAGAAAAACTGTTGCACGTATGAAAACCGTACTTCGTGAACGTGAATTGGAAAATAATTAAAAGGAGGGCATTATGAAAGAAAATAGAAAGCGTGAACTGATTGGTAAAGTAGTAAGTGATAAAAATGATAAGACAATTACTGTTTTAGTTGAAAATTATATTGTTGATAAATTATATGGTAAGCGTGTAAAGCGTTCTAAAAAATATTCTGCTCATGATGAAAAAAATGAAGCTAAGGTTGGAGATGTAGTTCGTATTGTTGAATGTAGACCATTATCAAAAACTAAACGTTATCGTTTAGTAGAAATAATTGAAAAAGCAGTTATTATATAATTGCAACGGATAAGGAGGAATAATTATGATTCAACAAGAAAGCCGCTTAAAAGTAGCTGACAATTCTGGTGCGCGTGAAATTTCGGTTATTCGTGTGCTAGGAGGCAGTACTGTTAAAACCGGAAATATCGGCGATGTTGTTATTGGAACTGTTAAAAAGGCTATTCCAAATAGTACTGTAAAAAAAGGAAAAGTTGTTAAGGCTGTAATTGTTAGAACTAAATTTGGTCTAAGAAGAGAAGATGGATCTTATATCAAATTTGATGATAATGCATGCGTCATTATTAAAGATGATAAAAGTCCAGTTGGAACTCGTATTTTTGGACCAGTTGCACGTGAATTACGTGACAAAAATTATATGAAAATTATATCACTTGCTAAAGAAGTGTTATAGGAGGTTAAAATATGAAATTTAAAACTGGAGATAAAGTTGTTGTTATAGCTGGTAAAGATAAAGGAAAAGAAGGAAAAATTTTAAAAGTTTTACGTAAAGAAAATAAAGTAATTGTTGAAAATGTAAATATCGTCAAAAAGCATCAAAAATCAGATGGACGTAATCCTGGTGGTATTATTGAGATGGAAGCACCTATTCATGCTTCTAATGTTATGATTTTAGATCCTAAAACAAATCAAAGAACAAGAGTAGGATATACATATGATAAAAACAACAAAAAAGTAAGAGTAACTAAAAAATCAAGTACAAAACTTGACTAGTTGGAAGGAGGAAAAAAGTGAGCCGCCTAAAAGAAAAATATAAAAAAGAGGTTATACCTAGTTTAATGGAAAAATTTAATTATAAATCAGTTATGCAAGTGCCTAAATTAGAAAAAATTGTTATAAATATTGGTGCTGGTGACGGTGCACACAATGCTAAAATAATAGAAGGAGCAGTTAGAGATCTTGAATTAATTACAGGTCAAAAACCTGTTATAACACGTGCTAAAAAGGCAATTGCGGGATTTAAAATAAGAGAAGGTCATCCAGTAGGATGTAAAGTAACATTACGAGGCGAAAAAATGTATAATTTTTTAGATAAACTTATCAGTATAGCCCTACCACGTGTAAGGGATTTTAAAGGTGTTTCACCGAAATCTTTTGATGGCCGCGGAAATTATACCTTAGGTATAACAGAACAATTAATATTTTCAGAAATTGAATATGACAATATTGTCAAAGTTCGTGGAATGGATATTGTATTTGTTACTACAGCCAAAACAAACGAAGAAGCATATGAATTATTAAAAAGACTAGGACTGCCGTTTAGGAATTAACTCTAAAAAGGAGGGTAGCATGGCTAAAAAAAGTAAAATTGTTCAAGCTAGACGAAAAGCAAAATTTAAAGTACGAGAGTATTCTCGTTGTCAAAGATGTGGACGACCACGTGCCGTTTTAAGAAAATACGGAATATGCCGTATCTGTTTTAGAGAACTAGCGTACAAAGGACAAATACCAGGCGTTAAAAAATCAAGCTGGTAAATTGAAAGGAGGATATTTATGGTTGTTAACGATCCAATTGCTGATATGTTTACAAGGATTCGTAATGCAAATCAAATGCGATATAAAGAAGTAGAAGTACCCGCTTCAAAAATTAAAATAGAAATTGCAAAAATTTTAAAAGAAGAAGGTTTTATTAAAGATTATCAAATTAAGAAAAACGGAGTTCAAAACATTATTGTTTTAACCTTAAAATATGGGCCAAAAAAAGAACGAGTAATTACAGGTTTAAAAAGGATTTCAAAACCTGGTTTACGAGTATATGTTAAAACTAATGAAGTACCAAAAGTATTAAATGGTTTAGGAATAGCAATTATTTCAACATCAAGAGGATTAATGACTGATAAAGAAGCAAGAGAAAAATCACTTGGTGGGGAAGTAATCGCATACGTTTGGTAAGAAACAAGGAGGATTATTATGAGTCGAATTGGAAAAAGAGTATTAACATTACCTGAAAGTGTGACTGTAACAGTAGATGGTAATGTTGTAACAGTAAAAGGTCCTAAAGGTGAACTTTCTACTACTATTGATGAGAATGTGAAAGTTGAAATAACAGGCAATGAATTAAGAGTGCATGCCGATGAAAACTTAAAAAATATTCATGGAACAACTAATGCCCATATTAAAAATATGATTGAAGGTGTAACTAACGGTTTTGAAAAAAAATTAGAAGCCATAGGAGTTGGATATCGTTTTAGCTTAAAGGGAAATATATTAGTTATTTCAGTAGGATTTTCTCATCCTGTAGAAATGGAAATACCTGAGGGAATTACTGTTGAACTACCATCTAATACTCAGTTAATTGTAAAAGGTATTGATAAATTTAAGGTAGGAGAATTTGCGGCAAATATTCGTAAAGTTAGAAAACCTGAGCCATATAAAGGAAAAGGAATTCGTTATAGCGACGAAGTTGTTATCCGTAAGGCAGGTAAAAAAGCTGCTTAATAACCAAAAGTAAAGGAGAGATTTACTATGATTAAAAAGGTATCTCGTAATGAATTACGAAAAAAAAGACAAGCAAGATATAAAGATAAAGTAAAAGGTACTGCTACTGTACCAAGACTTAATATCTTTAGATCAAATAGTAATATTTATGCTCAAATTATAGACGATGAAACAGGAAATACATTAGTAAGTGCATCAACTGTCGACAAAGAATTAAAGCTTGAAAACGGTGGCAATGTAGAAGCTGCTAAAAAAGTAGGAGAATTGCTTGCAAAAAGAGCAAAAGAAGCCAAAATTATTGAAGTTAAATTCGATAGAGGTGGATATAAATATCACGGACGTGTTAAAGCCTTAGCAGAAGCAGCACGTCAAAATGGATTAAAATTCTAAGGAGGTTAATTAATGGAACGCAGAAGAAGAGAACCACGCCCAAAACAATTCGACGAAGAAGTAATTAATATTAGTCGTGTAACAAAAGTGACTAAGGGTGGAAGACATTTTCGTTTCTCAGCTTTAGTGGTAGTCGGTAATCGTAATGGTCTTGTTGGTCTTGGAACTGGAAAAGCTAACGAAGTACCAGACGCTATTAAAAAAGCTGTTCAAGCAGCAACTAAAAATGTTGTTAGAATTCCACTTGTTGAAGGAAGAACTATACCTCATGAAGCAATTGGTGTACGTGGTGCAAGTAAAGTTTTACTAAAACCAGCATATAAAGGTACTGGTGTAAAAGCTGGAGGAGCAGTACGTTCAGTCTTAGAACTAGCTGGTGTTAAGGATGTAATTTCTAAATCTTTGGGTTCAAAAACTAAAATTAATGTTGCGTACGCTACCCTTGAAGCTTTAAAAAGTCAAAAAACTGTTGAAGAAGTTGCTAAACTTCGAGGTAAAAAAGTGGAGGAGATAATCTAATGAAGTTACATAATCTTTATCCAAATTCTGGTGCGACCAAAAATTCAAAGCGTGTAGGACGAGGACCAGGAAGTGGTTTAGGAAAAACAAGTGGTAGAGGACATAAAGGACAAAAAGCTAGAAGTGGTGGTGGCGTAAAAATATGGTTTGAAGGTGGTCAAACACCATTATTCCGAAGAATTCCAAAGAGAGGTTTTTCAAATGCACCATTTAAAAAAGTTTATGCAGTAATCAATTTAGATGATTTAAATAAATTTGAAGATGGAACTGTTGTAACACCAGAACTATTAAAAGAAATGGGTATAGTTAAAAAACAATTAGATGGAATCAAAGTATTAGGAAAAGGTAATTTAGATAAGAAACTACATGTTAAAGCCAATAAGTTTTCTAGTACAGCGCAAGCAAAAATAGAAAAACTAGGTGGAAAAGCTGAGGTGATCTAAAATGTTTGCTAATTTGAAGCAAATATTTAATTCCAAAAATAAAGATATTCGAAAAAAAATACTTTTTACCTTATTTGTCCTTTTCATATTTAAACTTGGAACAACTATAATTGTCCCAGGAATTAACAAATATGAACTTGGAACACATAACTTAGGTTTTCTTGAATTAATTAATGTTATGGGTGGAGGAGCCCTAGAAAGATTTTCGATTTTCGGTTTAGGTGTAATGCCATATATTACTGCCTCAATCGTTATTCAACTTGCACAAATGGATATTATACCCTATCTTGCAGAATTAGCTAAAGAAGGACATACTGGTCGTGTAAAAATTAATAAAATCACACGGGTATTAGGGATCATCTTAGCTTTTATTCAAGGATATATAATGTCCTTTGCTTTTATAAAAAATGGAACGGTATTAGATTACATGCAATTTGCGACTGTTTTAACTGCAGGTACATCGTTTTTACTTTGGATGGGAGATCAAATTACTGCTAAAGGTATAGGAAATGGAATTTCACTAATTATCATGGCTGGTATCATTGCAAGTGTTCCAACCATGTTCATGCAAACTTGGGAGATATTTACAGAAGATTATTCTTCATTAGGAATATTATTCTTTGTACTATTTGTAATAATTTATTTATTAATCGTGATAGGTATTATTTTTGAACAATCTGCGGAAAAAAGAATACCTATTCAATATGCTAATAAATCAACTAGCTATTTAGGAAAACAAAATTATATACCATTTAAATTAAATTCAGCAGGAGTTATACCAGTAATTTTTGCATCTTCATTATTATCAATCCCTGCTATGTTTGTAGGAATGATTAATAATTCAAAATATGAAGAATTTATAACTAATTATGTTGCTCTTGATACAGTAACAGGATTTATAATGTATTTTATACTTATTATATTATTTACATATTTTTATACATTTGTTCAATTGAAACCGAAAGAAATGACCGAAAATCTACAAAAAAATGGAGGTTATATCCCTGGAATTAGACCAGGAGAAGAAACAGAAAACTATATAAAAACAATTATTTATAGATTAACTTTTGTTGGTTCATTGTCTCTAGCCTTCATTGCTGGTCTTCCAATAGTGTTTAGTATGGTTTCGAAGTTACCAGCTAATATTTCAATTGGAGGAACCGGAATTCTAATTGTTGTAGGTGTAGCGCTAGAAACATATAAGAGTTTAGATAGCCAATTATCAAGCCGTATGTACACTAGTACACGTAAAAGAGGTCGTAGAAGGTGAAAAGTATAATTCTTCTTTCTCCCCCAGCGGCAGGTAAAGGTACACAAGCTCAGCTCCTTAAAGAAAAATACAATATACCCCATATTTCTATTGGTGCTATATTAAGAAATGAAGTTGAAAGAAAAACTGCTGTTGGACTTAATATTAAAGAAGATATGAAAAAAGGTAATTTAATTGATGATGACATAATTATGAACTTATTGATCAATAGAATTAAGCAAAAAGATTGTGAAAAAGGATTTATTTTAGATGGATTTCCGCGAACATTAAAACAAGCAAAATTATACGACAAGTTTTTAAAAGAAAATAACATGGAATTAAATTATGTTTTCCATCTAAAAATTGATAAGGAAACAGCCCGTAAAAGAATTGTAGGTCGCTTAATATGTAGTAATTGTCAAGCAGTTTATAACGAATTGTTAAAAGAAACAAAACCAAAAGCTAGTGGTATTTGTGATAAATGTAATGGTATTTTAGTTAGAAGAAAAGATGATAATAATGATGTTTTTGAAAACAGATATCAACTTTATCTAATTGAAACAATGCCAGTAATCAGTTATTATCAAAACCAAAATAAACTTTATGAAATTGACAGTAGTATTGATAAAAATTATACTTTTAAACAAATTACTAAGATTTTAGATATAGGTGGTGATTATAATTAATATTAAATCGCCATATGAAATAGAATTAATAGAAAAAGCATGTAAAATTGTAAGTGATACACATAAACATCTAGAACAATTCATAAGACCAGGTATCACAACTAAAGAACTTGATGAAATTGCTGAAAAATTTATTCGTGAAGCAGGAGCTATTCCATCATTTAAAAATTATCAAGGTTTCCCAGCATCAATATGTACATCAATTAATGAAGAAGTTGTTCACGGAATCCCCAGTAGTCGTAAGTTAAAAAAAGGGGATATCATATCAATTGATATTGGGGCTTGTTATAAAGGTTATCACGGTGACTCCGCTTGGACTTATGCAGTAGGAAAAATAAGTCCTGAGAAAGAAAGGTTACTAAAACATACAGAAAAAGCTTTATATGAAGGTTTGAAAGTAATTAAATCAGGAGTGCGTATTGGTGATATTGGTCATGCTATATCAAGTTATGTTAAAAAATTCAATTATGGAGTAGTAAGAGAACTTGTAGGGCACGGAATAGGTAAGGATCTTCATGAATTACCAGATGTTCCAAATTATGGTAAACCAGGAACAGGCCCCCTTTTAAAAGAAGGAATGGTTATTGCCGTAGAACCAATGATAAATCTTAGAACACATGAAATTTATATAAAAGAAGATGGATGGACCATTGTTTCAAAAGATAATTCCCCATCTGCACATTTTGAACATACTGTTTTAGTAACCAAAGAAGGAGTTAAAATTTTAACAAAGAGGTGATGTGATGGCTAAAGAAGGTACAATAGAGGTTGAAGGGAAAGTAATAGAAATATTACCTAGCGGAATGTTTCGAGTAGAACTTGAAAACAAGCATACAGTAATCGCCCACGTTTCTGGTAAAATCCGAATGAATCACATTCGCATTTCAGCAGGAGATAAGGTTACTGTAGAGCTTTCACCATATGATTTAACACGTGGGCGTATAACCTATAGAAAAAACTAGGAGGGACTAATATGAAAGTAAAACCATCAGTTAAAAAAATGTGTGATAAATGCAAAGTAATTAAACGCAAGGGAAAAATCTATGTGATTTGTACAAATCCAAAACATAAACAAAGACAAGGATAAGGAGGTATATTATGGCGCGTATTAGAGGTGTGGACATACCAGATAACAAACGAGTGGAAATTTCTTTGACATATATCTATGGGATTGGCAGAAGTTTATCAAAAAAGATTTTAAAAGATTTAAATATTGATCCAAATAAAAGAGTATCAGAATTAACTTCTGAAGAACTTACGCTTATCCGTGATGAACTTGGAAAATATCCTATTGAAGGTGATCTTCGACGTATAGTGAACCAAAATATAAAAGAAATGATGGAAATAAAATGTTATAAAGGAGATCGTCATCGCCGTGGATTACCAGTAAGAGGTCAAAGAACTAACCGCAATGCTAGAACTCGCAAAGGTAGAGGAAAAGTAATAGCTAATAAGAAAAAATAATTTTTAATTAAAAAGGAGGTTAATTAATGGCTTATAAAGCAAGAAAAAGAAGGGTAAAAAAGAATGTACCTGAAGGAAATGCTTATATACATTCAACCTTTAACAATACTATTGTAACAATTAGTGATAAAGAAGGAAATGCAATTAGTTGGGCATCTGCTGGAACGTTAGGTTTTAAAGGAACAAAAAAATCAACACCATATGCAGCTGGTATGTCAGCAGAAGCTGCAGGTCGCGCAGCAGTTGAAGCTGGGATGAAAAAAGTTGAAGTATTCGTCAAAGGTCTAGGACCAGGGCGTGAAACAGCGATTCGTTCATTACAAACAGCAGGCTTAGAAATTGCTTCAATAACAGATGTAACACCAATACCACACAATGGATGTCGTCCACCAAAACGACCACGAGGATAAAAAGAAAAGGAGTGTGTTAAATTGTTAAATTTTGAAAAACCAACGTATAAAATTACCGAATATATAAAAAGTAATAATTATGGAAAAATTGAATTAGAGCCTTTAGAAAGAGGTTTTGGAACGACTATTGGTAATGCTCTTAGAAGGGTTATGCTATCAAGTTTACCAGGCAGTGCTATTACAGCTGTTAAAATCGATGGAGTAATGCATGAATTTCAAACTATTGAAGGAATCGTTGAAGATGTTACTACTATTATTTTAAACTTAAAAAATGTTGTTATTAAAAACCATTCGAAAGAACCAAAAATTGTAAAATTATCAGTATCAGAAGAAAAAACTGTAACTGCAGCAGATATTGAAGTTGATTCTGATATTGAAATCATTAATAAAGATCAAGTAATAGCTACTGTTTCAAAGGGCGGTAAATTAAACATGGAAATGCTTATAACTAATGGTCGTGGTTATGTTCCAGCAAACGAAAACAAAATTCATCTTGATAATGAAAAAATTGGGTATATTCCAATTGATGCTCTTTATTCACCAATAGAGCGTGTAAGTTATGAAGTTGAAAATGCCCGAGTAGGGCAAGATGATAGTTATGATAAGTTAACATTACATGTGCATACAAATGGTGGAATGAAACCGGAAGATGCAGTTGCACTAGCTTCTAAAATTTTGATTGAACACTTGAAAATTTTAACTGATTTAAGTGAAATAACTGATTTAACAGGTGTAATGACTGCTAAAAAAGAAGATAGCAACCAAAAGAAATTGGAAACAACTATTGAAGAGCTGGACTTCTCAGTTCGTGCTTATAATTGCTTAAAAAGAGCAAATATTAACACACTAGGAGATTTGGTCGAAAAAACTGAATTAGAAATGATGAAAATTCGCAATTTAGGTAAAAAATCTCTAAAAGAGGTATCAGATAAATTAAAAGAACTAGGCCTTAAATTCCGTGATGAAGATTAATAGGTAGGAGGAATAATATGTACAGAAAATTAGGACGCGATAATAAACATAGAAGAAGTATGCTTGCTAATTTGACTAGAGACTTGATAATGAACGAACAAATTCAAACGACAGAAAGTCGAGCAAAAGAAGTTCGTAAGTTTTTAGATAAAATGATTACTTATGGAAAAAAAGGTACTTTAGTATCAAGAAGAAAAGTTTTATCATTTCTTCATAATGATAAAGAAGCAACTAAAAAAGTATTTGACGTTTTGGTACCTAGATATGCAAAGAGAAATGGCGGATATACTAGAATTTTAAAAATAGACGAACGCCGTGGTGACGATGCCTTAATGGTTATTATAAAATTAGTTGAAGAAGAATAGGGGCAATATTTGTCTCTCTTTTTTTGTCAAAATTATTAACAAGCGAAAGTTGAATAAATTGATAACATCATATATAATTATAAATAACGGATGGTGATAATATGAAGGTATTAATAACAGGTGCCAGCTCAGGAATAGGTGCAGACATGGCAAGAATTTTGAACAAGCAAGGACATGATTTAGTTTTAGTTGCTAGAGATAAGCAAAATTTAGAAAAGATAAAAAAAGAGTTAGATGGTAATGTAAAAATAATAGCTATGGACATTTCAAGTACATTTAATTGTATGAGGCTTTATAATAAAGTTAAGAAAGAAAATATTGATATATTAATCAATAATGCTGGATTTGGTGTTTTTGGTAATTTTAATGATACTAAATTAGATAAAGAATTAGATATGATTGATTTAAATATAAAAGCTGTACATACATTAACTAAATTATTTTTAGCTGATTTTAAGAAAAGAAATAGTGGCTATATTTTAAATGTTTCATCATCAGCAGCTTTTTTATCCGGACCACTTATGGCGTCTTATTATGCTACTAAAGGATATGTACTACAATTAACAGAGGCAATTTATGAGGAATTAAGACGAGAGGGAAGTAATGTTTACATAGGTGTTTTATGTCCTGGACCGGTTAACACAAATTTTAATAAGACAGCAGGAGTTAAATTTTCAGTTAAAGCAATGGAAAGCGATGTAGTGGCTAAATATGCCATTGATAAAATGTTTAAAAGAAAACTTATCATTATTCCTGGGATAATCAATAAAATAGGTGTATTTATGACACGATTATTGCCAAGAAAATTATTGTTGAAAATTAATTATAATATTCAAAAGGGAAAAAGCGAATAATTCTATTATGTTTTTGCTAAATATTGGAAGATAAAAACCTATATTAAATTCTTAAGTTAGAAGCATAAAATTTTATGCTTCTTTTAATTTTGGCAATAATAACTTTTTTAAATTATAATTTTGATTTTGTTTGAATCCCTAAAAGTAAGTTGAATAAGATGCAAGTTGTCAATAAGTATAGAAGCATTAGGAAATATTTTATTTATAAGTGAAATGTTAGAAATAAAACACAAATAATTAACCTAATCAGTTTTACAAGCTGGTGTATAATAACATAAAAACATTTATCATATTTTTTGTGAAAAAAGATGATGAAAAATCATATTCTCATTAAATACTATAAATTATATTTTTTGTCGAATTATTAATGTGGTATATATATAATCACCTTAATATTATTTTATAGGTGATGAGTTTGGACACAAAAAAACTTGGACTTATGGATGAGGAAGTTGTTAAATCACGATTGAAATATGGTAGCAACGACATAAGTAACAAAAAACAAAATTCATTTATTAAATTGTTTATTGAAAGTCTAGGCGAACCAATGACAAAAATATTATTAATCGCACTTGCAATAAAAACATTGTTTTTATTAAAAAATTTTGATTGGTATGAAACAGTTGGAATTGCCATTGCCATATTTGTTGCATCTTTAATTTCTACATTATCAGAATATGGTAGTGAAGAATCTTTTAAAAGACTTCAAGAAGAAGCTTCGAAAATAAATTGTCGTGTTTACCGTAATGGGATTTTAACACTAATACCTATTAGTGAAGTAGTTAAAAATGATGTAATTTTATTACAAGCTGGGGATAAAATTCCCGCTGATGGGATTATTATAAAAGGTTCTATTGAAGTAGATGAATCAGCTTTAAGTGGGGAATCTAAAGAAATTACAAAAGATATAAATAATAATAAAGTTTACAGAGGAAGTGTAGTGTGTGCTAATGAGGCAATAATGCTTGTGCAAAATATAGGTGATAAAACAATATATGGTAGTATAGGGCTTGAATTACAGGAAGAAAAAAGAGAAGGACCGCTAAAGTATCGCCTTCGAAAGCTTGCACATACCATTAGCAAGTTAGGTTATATTGGGGCTTTTTTAGTAGCAATTTCATTTTTAATCGATGTAGTGGTTATCAAAAATTTTTTTGATTTAACTAAAATAAAAGATACAATTACTAATTTTCATTTAATGTTTGGTTATATTCTTCATGCAGTAACTTTGGCTGTAACAGTAATTGTTGTAGCTGTTCCTGAGGGGCTACCAATGATGATAACTCTTGTTTTATCAAAAAATATGAAAAAAATGTTAAAAGATAATATTTTAGTGAGAAAATTATTAGGTATTGAAACTTTTGGAAGTTTAAATATATTGTTTACAGATAAAACTGGTACATTAACAAAAGGAAAATTAGAAGTAGTAAATTTTATAGATGGTAATAATAATGAAAATGGTAAAGAATTTCCAAAACAAAAAAACAAATTAATTGAATTGTTAAATATCTCGTTAATATATAATAATGCTTCTACTTACGATAATGAAAAAAAACTAGCATTTGGAAGTAATGCAACTGATCGTGCTTTACTTGAATATGCCTATCCCTACCATATCGATATATCATTAAAAAAAGAAAAACAAATACCTTTTGATAGTAAATTAAAATATTCAATGGTTAGTGTTTCCGGGACACTTAACACAACTTTAGTTAAAGGAATGCCAGAAATAATACTAAAAAAAAGCCATTTTTATTATGATCGAAATGGTAGTAAAAAGACTTTGATTAACAAATCCAAAATTATAGAAAAAATGAAAGAACAAGCATCACAAGGAATTCGTTTTATCGCGGTTGCTACTATTAATAATGAACCTAATACAAAAAATGAAATGCGAGGTCTTACATTAGTGGGATTGATTGGAATTAGAGATGAGGTAAGAAAAGAAGTAAAAGAATCTGTAAATCAGGTAATGAATGCTGGAATTAAAGTTGTAATGGTAACTGGGGATGCGAAAGATACTGCTATTGCTGTTGCAAAAGAGGTCGGTTTGTTAAAGCAAGATTCAATAGTAATAACAAGTGAAGAATTAAAAAAGATGTCTGATAATGAATTAAAAGAAAAACTACCAAAAATTGCTGTAATTGCCAGAGCACTGCCAAGTGATAAAAGTAGACTTGTTCGTATTGCACAAGACTTAGACTTAGTAGTTGGTATGACAGGAGACGGAGTTAATGATGCTCCTGCGATCAAAAAAGCAGATGTAGGCATAGCTATGGGAAGTGGAACTGAAGTGGCAAAAGAAGCGTCGGATATTGTAATATTAGATGATAATTTTAAATCAATTGCCAAAGCCATTTTGTACGGACGAACTATTTTTAAAAGTATTAGAAAATTCATTATTTTACAATTAACAATTAATATATGTGCTGTTGGAATTTCAATTGTTGGCCCCTTTATTGGAATTGAAAATCCGATAACAGTTATTCAAATGTTATGGGTAAATATGATAATGGACACTTTAGCAGCTTTAGCATTTGCTGGAGAACCAGCACTTCTTGAATACATGAAAGAAAAACCAAAAAAACGTGATGAAAATATTATCAATAGCTATATGCTAGGACAAATTCTTTTTACAGGTATATATTCATTTATTTTATGTCTTTTATTTTTAAAACTGCCTATCATTAAATCAATTTTTGTTGAAGATAATAATGAATTAATGTTAATGTCCGCCTTTTTTGTTTTATTTATTTTTATTGGAATTTTTAATTCATTTAATGCTCGAACTCATCGTTTAAATATTATGGCTCACATTTTAAAAAATCGAGGTTTTATTATAATTATGTGTCTAATAACAATAATCCAAATTTATATAGTCTATTCTGGTGGAACGATCTTTAGAGTAGTAGGACTAACTTTACCTGAATTCATTTTTGTTTTACTACTTGCTTTCACTGTTGTTCCCGTTGATTGGATTAGAAAGATTTGGCTAAAAAAACATAATAAAAATAAAGGTGTTTAATTTTATAAATTATTTTGGTATAATCTTTTTAAGATAGGAGGTAAAGTATGAGAATATTTAAATGCGAAATTTGTGGAAATATTGTTGAATTGATAAATGATGGTGGAGGAACCTTGATATGTTGTGGACAAGAAATGGAAGAAATTA
>ERZ773359.3382-NODE-3382-length-18310-cov-12.415229_pt1 | contig 18310 bp, 12 predicted proteins | sample MGYA00374955_ERZ773359 | MGnify/ENA primary metagenome ERZ773359 (study PRJEB29098, sample SAMN04486028) | biogas fermenter metagenome | study: EMG produced TPA metagenomics assembly of the Biogas fermentation microbial communities from Germany - Plant 4 DNA1... | reverse complement strand
AGCCAGGCTGCTGCAAGGCAGTTTATCAAGCAGGGTACGGGCGGAAAAATTATAAACGTGGCATCAATGCTATCCTTCCAGGGTGGTATTCGTGTTCCATCCTATACTGCAAGTAAGAGTGGTGTAATGGGTATTACAAGAGCTATGGCCAACGAGTGGGCTAAGCATAATATAAATGTTAACGCGATTGCTCCGGGATATATGGCTACAAACAATACCGCGCCGCTTCGTGCCGATGAAAAGAGATCTAAAGAAATTCTCGACAGAATTCCTGCAGGCCGTTGGGGTACACCTGAAGACTTGGGTGGAGCCGCTGTATTTCTTGCATCTTCTGCATCGGATTATGTAAATGGATATACAATTGCAGTAGATGGTGGCTGGCTCGCAAGATAAAATCGGATAGGCAATAATTTAATTAAGACCTCTGTGAAAACAGGGGTCTTTATTATTTGTGTACTTATAAACCCAAATTCAACATATATTTAAAATTAATTAAATATCAACAGGTCAGCAAGTAAATATATATGATGCAACTTTTTTACTTTATTATCATCAATATCAAAAAAAATATTGTTATCTTTCTAAAATTTGTTAAAATGACATTAATACCTATTACCTTTTCAACTAGTGGAATAAAGTAGTATTTCCGAAAAGATTATTTATTAAAGGAGAGAATTCTATGGGTTTTAGGAATTTCATAAAAAGTCAGTTTATTGAGGTTATCGAATGGACAGATTCAAGTATGGATACAATTGTTTACCGCTTTCCTGTTGCGAATAAGGAAATAAAGATGGGAGCCATGCTTAATGTCAGGGAATCTCAGGTAGCAATATTTGTGAATCAGGGTGAATTGGCCGATGTTTTTGGACCCGGGCTATATGAATTATCAACAAACAACCTGCCCATCCTGTGTAAGCTTAAAGCGTGGAAGTATGGGTTTAATTCACCCTTCAAAGCCGAGGTTTATTTTGTAAATACAAAACAATTTCTCGATCAGAAATGGGGTACTCAATCTCCGGTGCCTATGATGGATCCCATGTTCGGACAAATTGAGGTCAGAGCTCGTGGTACATACTCATTCAAGGTATCAGACCCTGCTACATTCATGCGGGAAGTCTTCGGAACAAAGGATAGCCTTAAAACCAGTGAAATAGTGTCCCAACTTCGTTCATACATTATTCAGTATATCAAGGATACCATGGCGGAATCAAAACTCTCATTTTTTGATTTGCAGGCAAACCTGGTTGAATTTTCAGATAAGGTAAAAGAAAATTTGTCTATAAAACTGACACCGCTTGGATTAGAAATGATGAGCCTGGCAATAGAGGATTTTTCTATGCCCGATGAATTAATGCAGGCTTATCGTGAAGGTTCAAAGTACAACTTAATAGGTGGATTCGACAGGCATGTTAAGAATGAAACTTTGAAAGCTTTAAATACTGCAGCAGCAAATGAAGGGGGAATGGCGGGTATTGGTGCTACCCTTGGTGCAGGGGTTTTGTTTGGAAATATGATGAATAAGGGTTTTTCCCAACCTTCCCAACCCGCGACCAGTGAAAAAGTTCTGTGCCCTAATTGCAGAGCTGAAATAAAGGTGGATTCAAAATTCTGCTCTAATTGTGGCAAACCTGTTGGAATGGATACCACCACTTGTGTTAAATGTAATGCTGAAATTCCAAAGGAGTCTAAGTTTTGCATGAACTGTGGTGCTCCTCAGATTAAAGAAAAAATCTGCACAGAATGTGGTGCTAAATTATCTGTTAAAGCCAAATTCTGCGGTGAATGCGGAACACCTGTATAAGTTTTTTTGCGAAGGTAGGAAAACCGCTGTTACTAAAAGCGGCGCAAAATTTGCGCAAGTGCATAGTGAACTAGCCTTATTTAATAAACAGAATAGTATAACGGTTTTGTCATTAAACATATTTTGGGGGTTTTAAAATGAATGAAGTAACACAGCAATTTCCGTGCCCCGGATGTGGTGGAGATATGGTTTTCGATGTAGAAAAACAGTGCCTTTCCTGTCCTTATTGCGGAAACACCATTGAAATTACCAAAGATGATTATTCTGTAATAAAAGAGTACCCGATTGAAACCGCAATGGAAACGGTATCCAGAGACTGGGGCGGCAAAACAACTATCATCCGTTGTGACAGTTGTGGAGCAGAAACGGTTATTGATGCTAATCAATTAACTACGGAATGTGTTTTTTGTGGTTCAATACATATTAGACCAGAATCAAATGAAGATGTAATTAAACCCGAAACGATAATTCCTTTTAAAATTGATAAACAAGCGGCAATAGACAAGTTCAGGCAATGGCTTAAAAAGCGTTACTTTTCACCCAATAACCTTAAGATAATGGCAAAGGAAGAGAAAATACAGGGTGTATATATTCCGTTCTGGACATATGATGCAGACACCTATTCCTTTTACACGGCTGAAAAAGGAATGTATTATTATGTCACTGAAAATGTTTATGTAAAGAACAGCCAAGGCAAAGGGCGCTATGAAAAAAGAAGGGTCAGAAAGACCCGATGGTATTCTACATCGGGTACATACCGCCATTATTTCAATGATGTTTTAGTTTGCGCTTCAAACCAGGAAGGCAGAAATCTGATTAAAAGGCTAGAACCTTTCTATCTGAAGGAGCTGGTTCCATATAAAAGTGAGTATTTATCGGGTTTTTGTGCTGAAAAATATAGCATCGGGCTGGAACAGGGTTTCAACGAAGCAAAGTCAACAATCAGATCTCAATTACACAGCCTGATAAGAAATCAAATTGCTGCCGATGAAGTAAGAAACTTAAGAATAAATACTTCATACTCGGATGTAAAGTTTAAACATATTCTGCTGCCCATATGGATATCGGCATATAAATATGGCGATAAAATATACAAATTTTTAGTTAATGGTCAGACCGGAGAGGTAAAAGGTAAGGCGCCTGTCAGTGCTGTGAAAGTAATTGCACTTATAATTGCCATATTAATTTTAATTGCAGTTTATTTCTTCTACATTAACAAATAGGCATTAGTGGAGTTGATTGTGAGTAACATATCTTTGTTTAATGCTCCTTGTAAACCTACCTGCACAGCCTGGATTAAGCAGGTTTTGCTTTAGTGTTGTTTTAGTACATAGCTTAAGGAGCATTTAATAAATGCTTTAGATGCGCGGCACACAAAACGCATAAAGAAGCGCTTCAGCGTAGGTGTTTCTATGCGTTTTTTAATTTACTCGGTCAGATAAAAAGGTTCAAGCATTTTAGAGGTTTACATAAATCCCTTATAGTTAATAAAAAATGAAAAAGTTGACAGATAGCATGTCTTGTTTTATGCTTATTAGTAGCTAAAATGATTTAGCATTAATGGTAATTTCAAAAATCTTTACATCACCAAATAGAAAAAGTGAGCATTTTGTCTTTGGTAACGACTTCATTTTTCAACATAAGACAAAGTGGTAAAACGTTTTACATCGAAACTATCTGCTAATTTTTCAATACCAAGTTAAGATATAACCTAACCTATGAACAGAGAATAAAATATACAATTTAAGAATGCTGGCATGTGCTGTCAGAATTCTATATCAATAATCACAGAGAAGGGATGAAGTATCATGAGTAAGGATTTATTTCACAATCAGGCACTTTGGACCCATGCACTGTATTTTGATCCAATTAATCAGGCAAAGGTTCCGGGAGGTAGCCACAGGCTTCACTTCAAAGAGTTTAAAAACGTTCCTGGTGCACAAACCCTGGAAAACGGTGACATTGAAATAACATATTATGCACCCGGTGCAAAAACAGTTCAATTAAAAGGGTTGGGCGGTTCTATGGCAGGCACATATGACCTGGAACCTGTTCAGGATATGCCTGGATACTGGAAGACCACTATTACCGATGTTGGCCCGGGTTTTCATTATCACAGCTATCTTATAGATGGCGTTGAAACTTTACATCCACAGCTTCCAATTGGATATGGTTGTTCACAGGCGATGAATTTCATTGAAGTACCCGACCCGAATTTTACAGACTATTTGCTTAAAGATGTGCCTCATGGAACCATCCACATGGAAATTTATAAATCCGCTGTTACAGGAAGATATCGGAATTGCTGGGTGTACACACCACCTAATTATGAAAAGACAGATAAGAGATATCCGGTATTTTACCTTCAGCATGGTGGTGGCGAGAATGAAACAGGCTGGATTTGGCAGGGTAAAATCAATTATATTATGGACAACCTTATTGCAGAGAACAGATGCGAAGAAATGATTATTGTTATGAACTGCGGGTACAATTTTCAAAATATTAAAGATGATGTATTCATATTAAAAGATATTGATGAAGTGATTTGCAGCGATTGTGTTCCTATGATTGACAAGAAATACAGAACTTTGTCAGATCGTGATCATAGAGCCATGGCGGGTTTGTCATTTGGTTCCATTCATGCAAGAATGACTGTGTTGGGGCATCTTGATGTATTTTCTGCATTAGGTATTTTTAGCGGTGGATTCAGCTATAAAAGCCAAGGTACTTTAGGTGTAGATGCACTAGGGATTTATGATTATTCCGATACCTTTGCATCGGCTGATATATTCAATGAAAAAGTGCATCTGCTTTTTGTAGGCATGGGCGAGGATGAAGCAGAAATGGTTAGAGATGCAAAACCAAAAGCACAAAAAATGGCATCGGAAGGTTACAATATCATAGTTAACACTTATCCGGGGCATCATGAATGGGATGTATGGAGAAAGTGTGCCTGTGATATGTTACCGCTATTATTCAAATGGTAGGTTTTTAATCCCATGTTTTTAACAAATTTGGTGGTGCAGCTTTTGCTTCACACTGTACATACATTATCAGTTAAGTGCTTCCCGGGTAGGGAAAAGCACTAAAGTGAGGTTTGTATGCAGAAATTATTTAGTCCAGCCTATTGTTTGCTGTCCTTTGTTAATCTGATAGTCGCATTCGGATACAGCATGATTGCAACGATAGTATCACCCTATGCATTAACTCTGGGAGCAGGTTTAACATTAGCAGGAACGGTATCAGGAATTTTCTCATTATCAGCATTGATAATCAGACCATTCAGCGGAATGGCAATGGATTTAATGAATAAACGCCACATATGTATTTTCTCAACAATGCTGATTTGTGTTTCATTTGTGGGATATGCCTTTGCACCAAACATGGCTGTAATGCTTGTTTTCCGAATACTACACGGATTTGCCTTCGGAATAAACAGCACAGCCAATATGGCTTTGATAAGTGAGTACATACCAAAGGAACGTCTGGGAGAGGGTCTTGGCTATTTTGGCATGGGACAGATTATTGCACATGCTTGTGGACCCGCTATTGGAATTACAATAAGGGATCATTATGGATATCAGGCGCTTTTTTTAAGTGTATTCCTTTTGACAATGTTGGCTGCAGGACTGCTTTTAGTTTGGAAAAATGCAACAGAATTTAAGAATATTAAGGGAAACAGACCTGCTTTTAGTTTTAAAAACCTGGTAGTGAAGGAATGCATTGTTTATGCATTGACTGCAGGGTTATTTTCATTGGGAAATGGTATTGTTAGTTCATTTCTTGTTCTATTTGGAGAGCAAAGAGGAATTTCGAATATTGCATTGTTTTTCGCTATGAATTCAATTGCTCTTTTTCTAATGCGGCTATTGATAGGCAGAGTTGTTGACAGGACAGGTCTTTTATTAATTGTAAACCTATCCTTGGCCTTTACTGCTATGTCCATGCTTCTTATTGGATCCTCCTCCGGTATTTTAACTATTTTGGTTGCCGCTCTTCTGAAAGCAGTAGGACAAGGCAGCGGGCAGATTGCATTGCAGTCTGCATGTATTAAAAAAGTGGATGCCAGCAGAGTGGGAGTTGCAACAAGCACTTATTATATCGGTGCTGATATTGGTCAAGGTTTCGGCCCCATTCTTGGGGGAAAAATTTCAGCATTATTTGGTTATCAAACCATGTTTTTTTACATAGGAGTTTTAATGATTGCAGGTGCAGCACTTTTTAGCGTTTATCAAATACGAAAGGGTAGAGTAAAAGCTGGAACTCCAACAGTATGACTTTATAAGTTCTGTTAATTAATCATTTTATTGAATTAAAGGAGTGAACACTATGGCATATAAATTCAGTGATAACGAAGCTCTTCATTCTGATGCTTTATTTTTTGATGCTGTAAACTTAAAAATGATGCCTTTTACAGATAGGGAAGGTAATACTGGCCCAAGGCATTACCTGGAACCCCCTGGTGTAAAAATTGAGGATAATGGTGACGTTACTTTCTGCTTTTACGCACCAAATGCAAAGAGTGTTTCTGTAGCCGGATTTAAGGGGTTGGCAATGACAGATAAAAGACATGAGATGACCAAAGATAAGGATGGTTACTGGCGCGTAACAGTCAGTGGAATTCCGGCGGGTTTTCATTATCATGAATATTTTGTCGATGGTACATGTGTACTAAACCCTCAGGCTCCAATTGGGTATGGTGCTCATAAGGCTATTAACTTTTTTAATATTCCAGAAGACGATTTCTATATACTTAAAGATGTTCCCCACGGCACACTGCGCATTGAACACTTCTTTTCATCGGTTACAGGCAGATACAGAGATTGTTGGGTATATACACCACCAGGGTACGATGAGGAAACCGATAGAAAGTATCCGGTACTGTATCTGCAGCATGGCGGTGGTGAGAACGAAACCGGATGGGTCTGGCAGGGAAAAGTGAATTATATTTTGGACAATCTGATAGCAGAAAACAAATGCCAGCCTATGATAATTGTTATGAATTGCCTTTACTGTGTGAACCATAGCAAGGAAGAGGAATTTATACCCGGAGATTTTGATTCAATGCTTATGAAAGATTGTATACCCTTTATTGAAAAAAAGTTCAGAGTTGCAGAGGGGAATGAAAACAGGGCAATGGCAGGTCTTTCAATGGGTAGTTACCAGACTACCATGACAACAATGAGAAATCTTGGATATTTTCCGTACATTGGTATATTCAGTGGGACAATTGAAAGACGATGGTACTGCGATTTTAATTATTACAAAAACTTTGAGGATGCTAAAGCCTTTAACGAAAAAGTGAAGCTGTTTTTCTTCGGATATGGAGAGCAGGAGGAAAGAATAGTAAAAGGACTGGAAAAAGATTTAAAGTATTTTGACGAAGCAGGAATTAATTATCAGCTTTATACATGCCCGGGATACCACGAGTGGACGGTTTGGAGAAAATGCCTCAGGGAATTTGTTCAACGCATATTCAAATGATTGAACGAATAAAACAGCGCAATAAAAGGCATGGCGTATTGCAGCCATGCCTTTTTGCATGATTGTAAAATGCCTAAAACAAGCTGCTATATACCTATAACAAGTAAAACAGCATTTACTGAATGGGAAATATATAGTAAATAAATTGACACGAAAAAAAATGTGTGTTTATATATGAGTGTAAAAAGCACTTCGTAATTTTGACATCACAATCTGTACAATCAATATAATACTACCTGGAAATCATAGTTGAGTTATTGCCAGAAAATTCTGAAATGACAAATGTGTTCATAAAAATAATATGGAGAATCCATAAAGCTAAAGCAACATGAAGTAATGGAATTGAGTAAATGCATAACTGCTGAAAAAGCAACCAACAGGTGTTAATTAAGCTATGATTATTCACTTTTAAAGTTTTGGTGTAAAAATCATTCTGTGTCCAGCGATAACTGAAATTGAATAAAAAATATATACAAAAAGTATATGAGAGGTGAGGTATTATGAACAGGATATGTCTGTAGTAAAACGTTTTATCATCATTTTAAAATCATATTTTTAGAGGAGGGGTATCAGTGTACAAGAAAAAAATTTTAAAATCAAGTTTATCGTTTTTATTAACTGCTTTTCTTTTTGTAGGGTTACTTGCTTATGTCCCGGTATTTGCTTCAAATGAACTGTATAAGTTCACATTCACCCCAGCAGAAAAACTTACGCAGGAATCTTTATTTTCATCAGCATCAGCATCTGAAGTTGAATGGATTAGCGGCAGCGGTATTGGTTTTAGTGATGATTTTGTTCTTCAGGGAAAACATATTGAGGGGGAAAGCTACGCAAATGCAGACAATGCCATTCGCCTCAATTTACCTGAACCACTACGTGCAGGCGCAACTTATGATATTCAGGTATCTTATTATATTCCTTCTGAGCTGAACCCAAACACAACCTGGTTTTTTGGTCTCGGCATTGTATTAAACGGTGATTACTCCAATACTGAATATAATCTTCCGTCAAATGCCTGGTCCTCGGGTTTTGGACAGAAGGACAGCTGGAGAACGCTCAGCGTTAGTACGCCTGTGATGACTGAAGACATTACAAGCATTGATTTTCGTTTTTGGGAGACAATAATACCAACCATCCTGATGTTTGGTATATTGACAATATCGTAATTACACGTCCGGAATGGGATCTTACCCTGCCTTCATTGGCAGAAGCTTATAAAGACAGTTTTCTGCTTGGTAACATAATATCCCCTAATCAAATGGATGCCAATACTACTGCAATGTATAAGCATCAGTATAATGTTGTTACAGCAGAAAACCATATGAAGCCCATGTACCTCAGTAGTGGAAAAGGTCAATATGACTTTTCAGGCGCCGAACCTATTGTTGAATGGGCTGAGGAGAATGGGATTCTACTTCATGGGCATACATTGGTGTGGCATTCTCAATCTGCCAGTTGGCTGACCAATAACCCTGACAATACTCCGGTTACTCGTGAAGAAGCCCGCGAAAATATGAAGGAATTCATTGATAATGTTGCAGGTTACTATGCCGGAAAAGTTATTTCCTGGGATGTTGTTAATGAAGCTTTCGATGGTGGTTCTCTTCCCTTCGATAATTGGAGAGATGTATTAAGAAAGAGCTCTCCATGGTACAGGGCATATGCCAATGGTGCTGACCCAACAAAGGGTGAAAGCGGAGCAGACTATATTTATGACGCATTTGTTTTTGCCCGTCTGGCAGACCCGAACGCAGTTCTTGAATACAACGATTATAATGAAACAGAAGACTGGAAACGGGAAGCAATGGCTCAGATGGCTGAAGAACTGAACGAAAAGTGGAAGACCGATCCCCGAAATACCGATCCCAGCCGCAAACTCATTGAAGGACTTGGTATGCAGTCCCATCATTTCACAGAGCACCCAGATGTATCCGAAATAGAAGCATCCATTCAACGTTTTATTAAGGCTGGAGTCAGGATCACTGTATCCGAACTGGATGTTCCCGTAGGCCATTATAATGGACCCACTTCTCCAACCCTTACATACGAACAGCAGGTAGAACAGGCTATCTACTATGCTCGTTTGTTTGAATATTACAAGGCTTATGATGCCCATATTACACGTGTAACTTTCTGGGGTCACTCAGATAACAGAAGCTGGCGCGGCGAGTACAGTCCACAGTTGTTTGACCGTACATTTGCTCCAAAAGAAGCGTTCTATGCAGTTCTTGACCCAAGCGGCTACCTTATGGAAAAAGGTCTTACACCTCGTTCACTGTATGACTTGACAATTTCCGCCGATACCAGTGAAATTGTTGCTGGTGAACCAGCAAGCATTCTTGTTAATGCTGTTTCTAAGGATATTCAAAACTATAATGTTGTTGCTTACCTGGAAAAGGATGGCATAAAATACAGCGATGAGTTCCAGCTTACAAATGGTACTGGAAGGGTTGAGATATCCGAGGCTCCAGAGGCCGGCGAGTACAGGATTATTGTCAATGCCTATGACAATGATACACTTTTCGCTTCAAAGGCTGTTAAGCTATTGATTACCGAAAAACAGCATGACTATGCCGAATTACCCTTCATACTAAGAAATGAAAACTTTGCATTCCATGAACGCACCGATGCACTGATTATTGACGCAGGAAAAGAAGTAGATGGTTCTTCTTTGAATATTTCCGATTGGAGCGCTCATGTTCTGGCCACTAGAATAGTGGATCCGAGCTATGTATGGTATGATGGCCCCCGCGAGATAATCGATATTTATACAAGCAAAGTAAATGATGTAGGTTATCCGTCCGATACAGGAAGATACATTGTAATAGATTTTCCTGACGTAGGGTGGGGTGATGGTGGCTACACCAATGATGAAGGATATACATTTGATTCCCAGTATACAATTACCTTCAGCGGTACTCATATTGACTTTGTGGACGGTTCTAAGTTAATACCTGAAGCGTTTGTTCAGACTGGTGTTGTTAGTCCAGTCCTTGATAAGTTTAAATATGCAAATCATGACGGATTGGATTATAGCTATTTTTACAGCGAGAATGACGAAACACCGCTTCCACTGATTGTTTTCTTCCATGGCGGCGGCCAGGGCAATGATATTTATACACCTATACGATTCAGCAACGGCGGTACAGTATGGGCGAACCCGGAAAATCAGGCAAAATACCCATGCCATGTTCTGGCACCACGTAATGCGTCAGACGATGCTTCCATACGGAAAGTTAAAGAAGTTATTGATCAAATGATTGCTGATGGTAAGGTTGACCCAAATAGGATCTATGTAACCGGGTTCTCTATGGGCGGAGGATCTACATGGACATTCCTTAGAAATTTCCCTGAAATACCGGCAGCTGCTGCGCCAATATGCCCTGCCGGCGGACCAAATAATGTGGAAAATGCATTGAAGGTTGCTTATTTACCGCTTTGGACCTTTGTTGACCAAGATGATTTCCTTTACTTCTTGGTTGTTAATAACAATAATACTTACAGCCAATATTGGAATGACTCCTTATTATCTATTTTGCCAGAAAACAGGCTGGATAATCCTCCTTATAACGGCTGGGTATTTGATCCTCACTGCTCATGGCTTCCCGTATACAATGAATATATTGACCCGGATCACCCGGAACGCGGAATGCTAATAGACTGGTTCTTCACAAAAAGCAAAATCAGAGGTATTGAAGATGTCGCAGTTGACACAGTTCCCGGGGTTGCACCCGTGCTGCCGGAAACAGTGACTGTATCTGTTAATTATAACGATATCGGCATTGTACAGGAGCAAAAAGCAGTTGTATGGGATGATATAAACCCACAAAGCTATGCCACCCATGGCGTATTTACAGTACAAGGCTCGATAGAAGGCTGCGTTGAAAAGGCAACAGCCCGTGTGATTGTTGCAAATACTATCGAGAATTCGGTGGTGCTGAAAGGGGCAACTGAAATACAGCCTGGTAGTGAGTTTACTGTAGAAGTGGATATGGAAAATGTGGCTGATGATGTTTATGCAGAAGACATCACTATTACTTACGACTCTGACCTGTTTACTCTTTTGGATGTGGAAGCAGCCGAAGGCGTTGAGATAATAATTCCTGACGAAGAAACCGAATTGGTTCCTGGAATTGTACGTGTTATTGCCTTCAGTAAAGAAGCTCTTACTGGGAATGCTTCCTTGTTAAAGTTAAAGTTCCAAGCCTCTGATGCTATTGGGCAAACAGGTGAAATCTCCGTTTCGTCAGCAGAGTTGGGTGTTGCACCAGAAGGAACAGTAATTCAGGCATTTGGCGGTACGCTGCCGGTATCCATTCCAGGTATTCCTGTAACCGCAGTAAGCCTTGATAAAACAACATTATCCTTTGATGCAATAGGTAAGAGCGAAAAACTGACAGCAACGGTTGAGCCTGATGATGCAACCAACAAGAACGTAACCTGGTCTTCAAGCAATCCAAGTGTTGCTACAGTAGATAATGGTATTGTCACTGCGGTTGGTGAAGGAACAGCGGTTATAACTGTCACCACTGAAGATGGCGGTAAGACTGCTACCTGTACCGTTACTGTCAGAATTGAAACAACTATTCCTGTTGAAGGTGTAAGTCTTGATACAACCACCCTGTATATGACAAAAACAGGACAGAGTGCAAAGATAACAGCAACGGTTGTACCAGCCAATGCAACGAATAAGAACGTAACCTGGTCTTCAAGCAATACCGACGTAGCAACTGTGGACAATGGTATTGTTACCGCAGTTGGAAACGGAGAGGCAATTATCACAGTTACCACCGAAGATGGAGGTAAGACGGCAACTTGTACTGTAACCGTGTTAATTGGAGATTTGAACGGTAATGGTGGTGTAGACATTGGAGATTTGGCAATAGCAGCATACTACTATAATACCGACAGTTCCAGTGAAAACTGGTCACAGGCACAAATAGCTGATGTGAATAATGACGGTACAGTTGATATTTTAGACCTTGCAATCATTGCAAGAAGCATTCTGAACTAAACATAACATTTATTGATATGGGCAGATTTTAAACTCTGCCCATATCATTATCAAACAATATCAGTTAAAAATATATTATCTTTATTTATGGATATAAACCATGTTGCATAATAACTTAATATTTTAAGATAGAAATATAAGCAGGTTATTATGGACAAGTTCTTATATATCAGGGGTGAAAATTATGCATAAAATGAGTAAAAAAATAAATATATTCCTGATGCTCGTTCTTATACTGACGCTTGTCACTCCTTCTTTTGCCGGAACGGGCATTACTAATATAGAGGTCTTTGTAACAGAATCAGACGGGCAGATAACGTTACAGTGGAATGACCCGGATTACGGGGATTTTTCCCGGATGAAAATTACCGGCGCAGCAAAAACAGTTTATGTGGATAAGGGGGTCCAACAAGCGATTTTTACTAATTTGGTAAATGGAATAGAGTATTCCTTTAGGTTATCTGCTATAAGTAATAGTGGCGTGATTCTGGGCGAAACAGTTGTTTTTGGTATTCCCAGAGATGAGACTCCCCCGGAACGGGTATCAAATGCATACGGGATACCAGATGACGGATGTATTTTTTTATACTGGAATGATCCGGCTGATAAGGATTTAGACAGAATTAGGATAGAAGTTTCAGACAGAGTTATTGAAGTGGATAAGGGAGTGGAGCAGTTATTAATCGATGGTCTTGATAATGGAATTGAGTACCGTTTTGTAATTACTGCAGTGGACACTTCCGGGAACGAGTCTGACGGTGTAGTGATTACATCAATTCCTGAGGAAGGGGTAAGAATACATCTGAGTGGACCTGAACAAGTGCAAAGCGAACAGACATTTTCAGTCACTATGGATGTGTCTTCTTCCCGAAACGATATATATGCAGTTCAAGCCAGTTTACAGTACGATGCCGATTATTTTCAGTACATAGGGTATGAAGAACCCGAGAACGGTATTAGCGTTATACGTATTGATGAAAGCACTGAAGGATGCATAACTGTGTATGTTGCCAGAACTGATAACACACCCATAACAGGACAGGGAAACCGTATTATTACGCTAGAATTTAAAGCTGGAAATGTAGTAGGAAATTACACAGGGTTATTTAACATTGAAAACGCTTTGGCAGGAACAGCACCTCCCGGCGATCAAATACCTGTTGCGTCCAATTCCATCAACATAACAATAGCATCGGTTATTCTTCCTGAAGTGTCAGATGTTAAAGTTCTTTCAGGAGACACTAAAATCACACTGTCATGGACTGATCCACCGGGTGGCGAATATGACCGTATTCTGATAATTGTAGATGGAACAAAATCCTATACCGTGGAAAAAGGGCAGCAGACTATCACTATTCCAGATCTCATCAATGGAGAGGTTTATCAGTTTGTTTTGAAAACTATGGATTCTGAAGGAAATACATCCCAGGGAGTTACTGTGTATGGAAGCCCTGAAGCGGGAGATCAAATTCCTCCTTCAGAAGTAACCAATATTACCGTTAAAGCTGGCAATTGTTTTCTAAAACTAAATTGGAATGATCCAGAAGATGCTGATTTCAAAAAAGTAATAATAACGGTAAACAACAGTGACGTTTATGAAGTTGATAAAGGTGTTCAGCAGCTCGCTATCAGTGGATTGGTTAACGGGCAGGTGGTAGCAATTAAAATACAGACGGTGGATGAAACAGGGAACACATCCGCTGGAATAAGTATAACCGGAATTCCTGGTATATTGGGGGATGTGAATTACGATGGAGTAATTAATGTTGGAGACTTAGCTATTGCCGCATATAATTACCTTGTTCGGGAAGGGGATCTAAAATGGGAACAGGCAAGACACTGCGATGTTACCGGGAATAACGAAGAACCCGATGGTATAGTAGATATTCTGGATATAACATTCATTGCCAAAAAGATGCTGGAACAACAATAGTAGAACGAAAGAAAAGGGGGATTTCTTCATGAAGCGTTTTATTTTATATGTACTTATGACTGCCCTGACTTCCCTAACGGTGTTTAGCCCAACCATATGTTTTGCGGCAGAGTCTGTGTTTTCAATATCTGCGGCAGGTAATACCGATACAGGAAGCTCGTATATAAATGTATCCCTTGATGGGATAAACATAAACGACCTTTATGCTTATGAGGCTGTGTTATCCTTTGACAGCGAAAAGCTTGAGTTAGTAAAGGCGGTATCGGGAATAAAGGGTTTTTCTGTTTCTCCAAAGATAGAAGGGAATAAGGCATACATTGCTTTTACAAAGGTAGGGAATGTGGATGGTGAGAACGGAAATATGAAACTCAACACCATCACTTTCCGGGGGAAAGAATCGGGAAAAGCTAAAATCAAGCTGGAATCGGTTAAAACAGTGGATTCAAAATTATCATCGCAAACATTTACTCCTGTCAAAGAGATTTCTGTAGCAGTTCGAAGAATTAGTCTGGTGCAGCAACCGGTTGTGGATAACATCACAGGTGTGGCAACCTCGATATTATCGATGACACAAATCCAAGACTTGTTATCCGAAACAGAGGCCGATTCATTAGGTATAAAGACTATTGAAGTAGAAATGCTGCAAGCCGATGGCGCCAAAGAATATGTTCAAAGATTTCCTGTACAGGCTTTATCTGCTCCGACGCTGGAAACTTATTTTATAATAAGAACCCCTTTAGGGATAATTCGTGTTCCTGGAAACATGCTTAAAAAAGAAATGGTGAATAATGCGGAATATGCTTCGATAAGAATAGGTATCACCAACACCGATGCTTTCAGTGAACAACTGAAAAAGCAGATTGGGAACAGGCCTGTCGTCACACTTAAGATTGACCTGGATGGAAAGGTGATCGCGTGGAACAATCCCAATGCTACTATACGTGTAACTATGCCATACAGCCCGACTGTAGAGGAAGCTGCAAACCCGGAACATATTGTTGTATTGCGTTTTGATGCAGAGGGAAATGTAAACCCAGTTGAAACAGGTGTATATAATAATCAGCAGGAAACTGTGAACTTTGTGACCAACTATATGGGGACTTTTGCTGTATCTTTTGTGAAAAAGACCTTTGATGACATTAAAGATCACTGGTCACAAAAGTATGTGGAAGTTATGGCATCACGCGGTATTATCAAAGGGTTACCTAACAATATATTTGGGTACCAATACGATATAACTCGTGCCGAATACGTCACACTACTGGTAAGAATGCTGGGTATATCGACCTCGGTAGAAACTAATTTTGATGATGTCATGTTTGAGGATTATTTTTATCATACAGTTGGAATAGCAAAAAAAATTGGCATTGCTGAAAATGACCAAAACCTTTTCAGACCAAGAGATCACATTACTAGAGAAGAAATGATGGTGTTTACAGCTTCGGCATTGAAATATGTAATGCCAGAAACAGAGCTAATAAATTATGATGTACTGAATGATTTTACAGATGTAAGCCTTGTGTCCCCTGAAGCTTTGGAAAGTGCTGCTATTCTTGTGCAGGAAAAAATCATTGTTGGAGCAGGAGGAAAGCTGTTACCTAAGGAAAAAATGACACGGGCAGAAGCAGCAACTGTTTTATATAGGCTATTTGAAAAAATATGGAGTGAGTAGTTTATTATATAAACTACACCAGATACAAAAGCAAGGGTTTTCTGAAGAAAATCCTTGCTTTTATATTTTTATCTATGTAATCATTCCAGAAGATCATTTTCAGGCGCCATTGATTGAGGATCATACCATAATGCTCTCTAAAAACATTTCATCACATTCCAGATTTTTTAGTATTTCATTTACTATATTTTTAAATGAACTAAAATCCGCGATCCTCTGCAGATGGTAAATGTATTTCTTTTTTACAAACCCGGGGTCAATTTCGCTACCGAAGATAACAAAGTTATATATTAAATACAGAAACCCGCTGTAATGAACTATCAAAAGTTTTACAGCGGGTTTAATACAAAAATTGTGATGTTCTTTTTTCATTATACAAACCAATTAAAGTTATCTTGCACTTAGCATTGATTGCTTTTGTAAGCAACCACTTCAAAGAAGGTAACGGCGACGTTGTAGTGATATGTAAACATATCGTAGTATGGACATGAGTGCTTGCGACTACTCTTTAACGCTGCCGATATTAACAGTTACAAAATACTTTTGTAGGAAAGGATACACCACGAGAATAGGTACAGTCGCTACCATAGTCATAGCTGCACGCAATGAATTTGGAGTAACCATGTTGCGTGACTGTTGTGACGCCTCGGCCAGGTAATCTGGTTGTTTTACCCCCGATTGCATGGATGAAGATAATATTTTCATCATTTCATATTGGAGAGTACTCAATTCCTGCTTTGGTGCGAAGATGAATGAGTCGAACCATGAGTTCCACGAACCCACAGCAACCCACAGGGCTACGGTGGCTAAAACTGGTAAGCATAACGGAATTATAATGTTGAAGTATATTCTCATATCGCTGGCACCGTCAATTTTTGCGGATTCCACAAGAGATGCCGGTAACGAATTTATATATGTACGTATTACAATTACATTGAATGCTCCTACCAGCGAAGGAAGTATATATACCCAAAAAGTGTTGATAAGACCTAAGCTTCGATACAGGAAATACTGCGGGATTAGTCCTGCGTTTATGTACATGGTCATTACCATAAATACTGTCAAAAACCTTCGGAAAACAAATTCTTTGCGGCTCAATACGTATGCGAGCAAACCTGAGAAAAACACATTTAGTACAGTAGTGATCACTGTGCGTGCAACCGAAACTAAAAAGGCTTTAAATATTTTGTCTGTTTTAAATACGCTTTGATAGTTAAAAAGCGTCCATTTTCTAGGCCACAGATAAAGGGAGCCTTTTATGGAATCCCTTGCATCGTTAAAAGAAGTGATCAGCGTGTTCCAAAGCGGATACAACATAACAACAATGACTATGCACATAAAGAACGCAATAAACGCATCAATAATCTTATCACCAATTGATTTTCTCATTTCTATATACCTCCAAGCCGAATTAAGCACAACACAAAGGTTTTACTAAACCAGTCTTTCCTCGTCTACCCAACCGGCAATTTTATTACACAGTATTAGTATTACAGCACTAACCACTGTTTTGAACATTCCGGCTGCAGTTCCGAAGGCAAAACCACCAGATCTTCCGAAGCCTCGTTTAAGCACGAAAATATCAATAGTTTCCGAAACATCAAGTACAAGACCGTTTGTACCCAGAATATACTGAATTTCAAAGCCCGCGTTGAGGATCCAGCCTGCGTTTAAAATAAGTAGGACGATTATGGTGGATTTTATGCCAGGCAGAGTAACATGCCACATTCTGCCGAAACGTCCGTATCCGTCTATTGCTGCAGCTTCATACAATGCTGGGTCGATAGAAGTGATTGCTGCCAAATAGATTATACTATTCCAGCCCATTGACTTCCATACATTTGTAAACCCAACAATCCACCAGAACAATTCCGGTTTCCCCATGAAATGTATTTTTTCTTTAATAAGTCCTAATGCCAGCAGTATTTCATTGAGTATTCCTCCGTCCATGGCGAGAATATTTGAAACCAGACCGCAGACGATAATCCATGATAAGAAATGGGGCATATATGAAATTGTCTGCACAATTCGCTTAAAGTTATATAATTTTCCGGTAAGTTCGTTTAAAAGCAGTGCAAACGCAATTGCTGTGACAAACCCCAACACAAGGTTGATTATGCTCATACCCAGGGTATTTCGCATCACACGGTAAAAATCAGGGTCAGTAAACAGGTTTTTGAAATGCAATAAACCAACCCACTCCTGCTCAAAAAAGGATAAATGGGGTTTATAGTTCTGAAATGCCATGGTAAGCCCCCATAGCGGTAAATATGAAAAAACAAAAAAGTAGATAAAAAAGGGTGCTGCAATTAGGATTAACCCTTTTTGCTTACGTACTTGATTAATAAACTCTTTCTTAGAATTTGAATTTTTGGTTTTCATATTGCTATCCCCCTAGCCCTGATT
>ERZ773359.3380-NODE-3380-length-18315-cov-8.528916_pt1 | contig 18315 bp, 18 predicted proteins | sample MGYA00374955_ERZ773359 | MGnify/ENA primary metagenome ERZ773359 (study PRJEB29098, sample SAMN04486028) | biogas fermenter metagenome | study: EMG produced TPA metagenomics assembly of the Biogas fermentation microbial communities from Germany - Plant 4 DNA1... | reverse complement strand
TTATTTTAATTGTTTTTACATTTTACATTTCAAATCAGGTAAAATTAAGAAGAATTATTGTTATTTTGTTTTATTGTTTTATACCTTTGTCGATAGCATAAGTTATCCCATTAAAAATAAATCTCGTATATATGGATAAAATTCAGGAACTTACCTCTAAACTTTATTCCGAAGGAATAGAAAAGGGAAAAGAAGAAGCCGAAAAAATCATCAACGAAGCCAAGGCCTTAAGCAATCGGATTATTGAAGATGCAAAAAATAAAGCGCGGGAAATTGTTGCGGCGGCCGAAAAAGAAGCAAAAGAGTTAAAAAGCAATACCGAAGCCGAATTAAAACTTTATGCTTCACAAGCCATCGAGGCATTGAAAACGGAAATTGTCAATCTTGTTACGGATAAATTGGCCAAATCCAATGTAAAAGCTGCGTTTGAAGACAAAGAGTTTATGCAGAAAGTTATTTTGGAGTTGGTGAAAAATTGGGCAAGAGACGAAAAGCTCGTTATCGGTGTTGAAAATGCCGAAGAATTGAAAAACTATATTGCCGCAAACGCAAAAGGTTTATTGGAAAAAGGACTAAAAATTGAGTCGGTAAGCGGGATAAAAACCGGTTTTATTCTTGCCCCCGAAGACAGTACATATAAAGTAAAATTCGGAGAAGAGGAGTTTGTCGAATATTTCAAAGAATTTCTGCGTCCACAGATACGGGAACTTTTGTTCTGACAAAAGAAAGACAATCGTATGGCTGAAAATCAATATTACTGTTTTGTTGCCGGACTGCCTGATATTTTTTTCGATTCCACGAAACTTCCGTTTACGGTAGACGAGTTCGGGGAAATGTTGGAAGAGGTGCTGGCTAATGAAGATAAAAAGCTGGTCGATAAGTATTTCCTGAAGTACGACAACGAAAATCTCCTTGCCTTTTTAAAAAATAAGAATGCCGAGCTCAACAAGAAAGGGAAAATCTCTTCGGAAGAGATTAAAGAGACCATCGATTCGATAGAAGTCGATTTTCCCATTCAAAATCCGGAAATTCCACCCTATTTTGAGGATTATATTCGTTTGTGGCTCGATGAGAGCGCGCATGACGAGAATAAACTGTGGGAAGATCTCATGTCGGAATTTTATATGGATTATGGACGGGAGTCGAAAAACAAGCTCGTTTCCGGGTGGTTTGAGTTGAACCTGAATATCGGCAATATCTTGGCAGCCATTTACTGTAAGAAATACGGGTTGGATGTCAATACTGTAATTGTGGGGAATAATGAAGTGGCACGACTCATTCGTGAAAACCCGAATGTGCGGGATTTCGGTTTGAGCCGCGAGCTCGAATATTTTGATACGCTCCAACGTATAGCAGAAGAGACGGACATTTATGAACGAGAACGCAAAATCGATAGGCTTCGCTGGGATTGGCTCGACGAGAATACCGTATTCGATTATTTCAATATCGATTTTATATTTGCTTATTTATGTAAGCTGAATATTTTGGAGAGGTGGGTTAATTTGAATGCCGAAGAAGGTGAACGTATTTTTCGCCAATTAATTGCCGATTTAAAGAGTGATGTATCGGTAAGCAACGAGTAAGAAATATAGAAAGTAAACAAAATATGCCAACAAAAGGATTTGTTAAGGGAATTGTATCGAACCTTGTAATAGTTGAAGTCGATAACCCTGTTTCACAGAACGAAATTGCCTATATTGACCTGGATGGGACAAAATTGATGGCAGAAGTGATTAAGGTAATCGGGAAGAATGTGTATGTTCAGGTTTTTGAAAATACACGCAACTTGAAGGTGGGGGCTCCTGTGGAATTTGCCGGTCACATGCTTGAAGTGGTTTTGGGTCCGGGATTATTGTCGCGTAATCTCGATGGGCTGCAAAACGATCTCGATAAAATGGAAGGGATATTTTTGAAGCGCGGGCAATATACCTATCCGCTCGATGAGGATGTGTTGTGGGATTTTGAACCCCTTGCCGAAGTAGGGGATAAGGTTACCGCAGGTTCGTGGTTGGGAAAAGTGGAAGAAAATCATCAGCCACATAAGATTATGGTGCCGTTTGTCATGACCGGAGAATATACGGTAAAAAGTATTGTTCCCAAAGGGAAATATACCATCCATCAGACCATAGCCGTGGTAGAAGATCATGAAGGAAAGGAAACCGAAATTACGATGGTTCAGAAATGGCCTGTAAAAATTCCGTTGACTGCCTATCGCGAAAAGCCGAGACCTTATAAATTGCTTGAAACCGGTGTCCGTATCATCGATACGCTGAATCCGATAGTGGAAGGAGGTACCGGATTTATTCCCGGTGCTTTTGGAACAGGGAAAACAGTGTTGCAGCATGCCATTTCACGTCAGGCGGAAGCCGATATCGTGGTGATTGCAGCTTGTGGGGAACGAGCCAACGAGGTGGTTGAAATTTTCACCGATTTTCCTAAGCTCATCGATCCGCATACGGGTCGCAAACTTATAGAGCGTACCATTATTGTGGCGAATACTTCGAATATGCCGGTAGCGGCGCGCGAAGCGTCGGTTTATACGGCAATGGCCATCGCCGAATATTATCGATCTATGGGATTGAAGGTGTTGCTGATGGCCGATTCCACTTCGCGTTGGGCGCAAGCGTTGCGTGAGATGAGCAACCGGTTGGAGGAGCTTCCGGGACCCGAAGCTTTCCCGATGGATTTGTCGGCTATCATTTCCAATTTTTACGGTAGAGCAGGATATGTGGTACTCAATAATGGGAAAGAAGCTTCCATTACTTTCATTGGAACGGTTTCACCCGCCGGAGGCAATCTCAAAGAGCCGGTTACGGAAAATACGAAAAAGGTAGCCCGTTGTTTTTACGCATTGGAACAAGAGCGCGCCGATATGAAGCGATATCCGGCCATCAGTCCGATCGAATCTTATTCGAAATACTTGGAATATCCCGAATTCGAAGAATATGTTTCTACGCATATTTCGCCGGACTGGATAGAGAAGATCAACGAATTGAGAACCCGATTGCTGCGCGGTAAAGAAGTGGCGGAGCAAATCAATATTTTGGGCGATGATGGGGTTCCGGTAGATTATCACACTGTTTTTTGGAAATCGGAATTGATTGATTTTATTCTGCTTCAACAAAATTCTTTCGATCCTATCGATGCCGTGACTCCGATAGAACGACAGAAATACATTGTTGATATGATAATTGAGATTTGTCGCTTCGAATTCGAATTCGACAACTTCAACGAAGTGGCCGATTATTTCAAAAAGATGATCAATATTTGTCTTCAAATGAATTATTCCGAATTTCTATCGGAAGAATTTCAGCACTATCGCAAACAACTCGATGCGTTTGTAAAGTCAAAAGCACTTGAAACGGTAGAAGAATAAAAAATTATTGAGGTTGACTGCTAAAAGTTTTTCAGTATGGCAAAAGCATTTCAAAAGATATACACGAAAATTACACAGATAACAAAAGCGACTTGTTCGGTGAAAGCGGCCGATGTCGGGTACGACGAAATGGCCATCATCGATGGGAAATTGGCGCAAGTGATAAAAATTGTCGGAGACGAAGTTTCTTTACAGGTGTTTCGCGGTACCGAGGGAATTCCAACCAATGCCGAAGTGATTTTTTTAGGTAAGGCACCTACGTTAAAAGTGGGAGAGCAATTGATTGGCCGTTTCTTTAATGCGTATGGCGAACCCATCGATGGCGGTCCTATTCCCGAGGGGGAAGAACGCGAAATCGGAGGCCCATCGGTAAATCCGGTGCGTCGTGCGCAACCATCCGAATTGATTGCAACCGGGATTCCCGGTATTGATCTGAACAATACATTGGTAACCGGTCAGAAAATTCCTTTCTTTGCCGATCCCGATCAGCCTTTTAATCAAGTCATGGCAACGGTAGCGCTGCGAGCCCAAGCCGATAAAATCATTCTTGGCGGTATGGGAATGACAAACGACGATTATTTATACTTTAAAAATACATTTAGCGACGCAGGGGTGCTGGATCATATTATCTGTTTCATGAATACCACCGAGGATCCGGCTGTGGAGCGATTGCTGGTGCCCGATATGGCATTGACGGCTGCCGAATATTTTGCAGTGGAAAAGAACGAGAAAGTGTTGGTGTTGCTGTCGGATATGACTTCCTATGCCGATGCGTTGGCCATCGTTTCTAATCGTATGGATCAGATCCCTTCGAAAGATTCTATGCCCGGGTCGTTGTATTCCGATTTGGCAAAAATATACGAAAAGGCAGCACAGTTTGCTACCGGAGGTTCCATTACCATTATTGCGGTGACTACCCTTTCGGGTGGCGACATTACGCATGCCGTACCCGACAATACGGGTTATATTACGGAAGGGCAATTGTTTTTGCGTCACGATACCGATGTAGGTAAAGTTATCATCGATCCGTTTCGTTCATTGTCGCGACTAAAACAACTTGTTCAAGGAATAAAGACTCGTGAAGATCATCCCCAGGTGATGAATGCTGCCGTTCGTTTGTATGCCGATGCGGCAAATGCAAAAACGAAAATGGAAAACGGGTTTGATCTCACGGAATATGATAAACGAGCGTTGGCTTTTGCAAAAGAATATTCCCGAACTATTCTTGCTATCGATGTAAACTTGGATACGACGGAAATGTTGGATAGAACATGGGGTTTGTTTTCGACCTATTTCAAACCCGAAGAGGTGAATGTGAAGAAAGAATTGGTAGAGAAGTACTGGAAAAATTAATATGGCTATAAAATTCCAATACAATAAAACTTCGTGTCAACAGTTGGAAAAACAGCTGCAGATACGCGAACGCGCGCTTCCAACGTTGAAAAACAAAGAGACCGCTTTGCGTATGGAAGTGAAAAAAGCCAAAAAAGAAGTTGAAAGACTGGAAGCAGAGCTGGAAGAACAGATTAAGTCTTACGAAAAGATGCTCGGGTTATGGAAAGAATTTGATCCTACGTTGGTAAGAATAAAAGATGTTGATCTGTCGAAAAAGAAGATTGCCGGTGTGGCATTTCCTATACTCAACCGTGTGGAGTTTGAAGTGAAACGTTTCAGCATCTTCAACCGGCCGAAGTGGTTTCTCGATGGTATACATATCCTTGAAACCCTAGCCGAAATAGGGATTTGTAGGGATTTCAATTCCATTAAGCTTGAACGATTGGAATATGCACGAAAAAAAACAACACAAAAGGTGAATTTGTTCGAGAAGGTGCAAATCCCGGGATATCAAGATGCCATTCGTAAGATAAAGCGGTATTTGGAAGATGAAGAAAATCTTTCCAAATCGTCGCAGAAAATTATGCGTGCTCGTCTGGAAAAAAGGAAGGAGGAAGAAGGATGGTAGCAAAAATGAAAAAACTCACTTTTCTTATCTTTCATAAAGATTATGAACATTTTCTTCATGATCTTCGTGAACTGGGAATGGTGCACGTGGTGGAAAATAAGTTGAATCAGACGCAGAGCGAACAACTTGAAAAGCTTTACATGCAATGGAAACAACTTTCGGAAGCAAAAAAAATACTCGAGAAATATCGCGATAAAAAGAATCCTCTTCCGCCAAATCCGGTGGACATTGAAAAGGGGTATCGTTTGCCTCGGGAAATTGAAAAAATTCAGGCGGATGCAGCCGCTTTGACACAACAATTGCAGATAAGCAAAAAGGAACGCGATGCACTGATTCCGTGGGGTAATTTCGATCCGGAAAACATTTCCCGCCTCGAAAGTGCCGGTTATTTTATCCATTTCTTTGTAGTAGCCAATCGCGACTACAATCCCGAATGGGAAGAGCTTTATAATGCAATAGTAATTGAGACGAAAAGTTCGAAAACATATTTCATTACTATCACAAAGGACCGGGATATTCCGAAAAAGCTAAATTTGGAAGCGGTGAAAATGCCGGAAGTTTCCCTTGAACAGCTAAACGGGATGATTGACGATTTGAATGCGAAGTTGCAAGAGAACGAAGAAAAATTGAGGCGGTTGACCGCAGATCTTCCTTCTTTGGAAGCGGCGATAGCGGAAATCGATTCGGAAATTCGTTTTACGCGTGTGCAAGTGAGTGCCGATCATGTGGCCGACAATAAAGTCATGTTGTTGCAAGGATGGGTCCCCGAATCCAACGAACAGGATATCTGCAATTACCTGGAATTGAAAGAAGTATTTTACATTATCGAAGATCCGCAGCCCGAGGATGATGTGCCTATTTTGTTGCAAAATAAAAAGTTTGCAAGATTGTTTGAACCCCTTACCGAAATGTACACGTTGCCCAAGTATAGCGAGCTCGATTTGACTCCTTATTTTGCACCGTTTTATATGATTTTTTTCGGTTTGTCTTTGGGTGATTTGGGCTACGGATTGTTTTTGTTTCTTGCGGCAACGGTGGTTAAGATCATTAAAAAAACATCGCTGGGAAAGAACTTGAAAGATATTTTGACTTTGGCTCAAGTGCTGGGTGCATCCGCCTTTTTTTGCGGTTTGTTGACCGGAGGTTTTTTCGGTTTCAACATTTATGAGGTCAATATTCCTTTTGTCGCCATGTTGAAAGAGAAAATATTTTTGGATAACAATCAAATGTTTGTTCTTTCCCTTGTTCTGGGTGTTGTGCAGATCATGTTTGGATTGTTGCTTAAAATTTTCAATCGCAAAAGGCAATTCGGCTTCAAATATGCTTTATCTACCATTGGCTGGTTTGTTTTATTGCTGAGCATCGGTATAGCCGTACTTTTACCTACGTATTTTCCGTTGTTTGGCACAGCCCATACTATTGTGGCATTGGCAGCCGGTATATTGATTTTCTTTTTCAACTCGCCGGGAAAAAATCCGTTGTTCAATCTCGGTTTGGGTTTATGGGATACCTATAATATGGCAACAGGATTACTTGGAGATGTGTTGTCGTATGTCCGCTTGTTTGCGTTGGGTTTGTCGGGAGGTATTTTGGCGAGTGTATTTAACAGCCTGGCCGTTGGTATAAGCCCCGACAACAATGTCGTGATAGGAGCCATAGTTACCGTGCTCATTTTTGTTGTTGGACATGGGATCACCATTTTCATGAATACTTTGGGAGCCATTGTTCATCCCATGCGTTTGACTTTTGTCGAATTTTATAAGAATGCCGAATTTACCGGCGGCGGAAAAAAATACAATCCGTTTAAAAAATAATTAACAGAAATTTAAATTACTAGTAACAAAATAATTCAATTAACATTATGGACATTAATTTATTACTTGCTTATTTGGGAATAGGTATTATGATCGCTCTTTCGGGTGTAGGAAGTGCTTACGGCGTGACAATAGCCGGTAATGCAACCATAGGAGCACTGAAGAAAGACAGCAGTAAATTCGGAAATTTTCTGGTATTGACCGCTCTTCCCGGGACGCAAGGGTTGTATGGTTTTGCCGGTTATTTCATGTTTCAGAACATCTTTGGCGTGTTGACTCCGGAGATTACTTCCATTCAGGCTGCTGCCGTGTTAGGTGCAGGATTGGCTATGGGATTGGTGGGCTTGCTTTCTGCCATCCGTCAAGGTCAGGTATGTGCAAACGGTATTGCAGCCATTGGGCAGGGGCATGATGTTTTCGGCAATACGCTTATTTTGGCCGTGTTCCCCGAACTTTATGCCATTGTGGCATTGGCAGGCGTATTCCTTATCGGAAATGCTATCGTATAATTTTTAGGTGCTTGGTTTGTTTTTGTTGTTCGACTCTTTTTTTTGACGATAGATGCCGATGTCGCTCATTGAAGCGGGATCATCTATCGGTTCGATATGGGTAGAAACGGTTACAGGTACATTGAACATATCTTCGATCGATTGCTCGATAAGGTCGGCATAGTCATGTCCTTTTTTCACTGTCCACCAACCGGGAACAAGTAAATGCACCGAAATGAACATGTGTTGTCCGGCTTGTCGTGTCATCAATGAATGGTAATCGATATTTTTTTCTTTGAGTGAGTCCAGATAAGATGTTATTTTTTTTATTGCCTCTTCCGAAATGGAAGCATCCATCAAGCCGCTTGCCGATCGGCTAATGAGTTGATAGCCCGTATAAATAATATTAATCGCTACCAAAATGGCAATAATGGGATCCAAAATATAGATCCCTGTCAGTTTTACTATAAGAATTCCGACAATAACTCCTGCTGAGGTCCAGACATCGGTCAGTAGGTGTTTTCCATCGGCTTCGAGCACGATCGAATTTCTTTTTTTCCCGTTTTCGATAAGGATAAGGGCAACAACCAGGTTGATTAACGATGCTCCCAGAGAAAATAACAAACCGGTATTCAGGTTTTCCAATGGAGTCGGCTCAATGATACGGGGGACAGCCGAACGAATAATGCTTAAGGCAGCAAGAACGATGAGGGCTCCTTCGATTGCACTCGAAAAATATTCGGCCTTGGTGTGCCCATATTCATGTTCTTTATCTGCGGGTTTTGCCGAAATGGTAAGCATGATCAGTGCCATTATTGCTCCGATGAGATTGACAAACGATTCCAAGGCATCGGAAAAGAACCCTGTTGATCCGGTGAGATAAAAAGCATAAAATTTAAGCAGAATAGTAGCAACTGCAGCCGCAAGGGACAAGTAGATAAATTGTTTTAGGGATTTCTGTTGCATATGCCGATTATTGAGTAAAAATTGTAAATCCAAATTTACATAAATTCCTTTTATTCTGCAGAAAATAGGCTTCGATTTTTATGCAGTATAGTTTTAAATAGGATGGATTTATTTGGCTAGATTTACTTTTGACGAAAAAACAGGCTTAGGAAATATTGCAAATAATGCAGGAAATGTATTATCTTTGCGCTGCATTGACGTAGTTTCAATTTTTATTATTTTGCGGAAGTAGCTCAGTCGATAGAGCATCAGCCTTCCAAGCTGAGGGTCGCGGGTTTGAGTCCCGTCTTCCGCTCATTTAATCATTCATAAGAAAGGAAAGCGGCTAGTAAATCGGTCGCTTTTTCTTTTTTGCAAAAATGAATCCCATATGTCGGGTAAATCGACAACTACAGAACAGATCCGCGATTTTACGCAAGGTAAGATTTTTAACCAACTCATTGCGTTGGCTATGCCGTTAATGGCGATTAGCTTCATCCAGATGACCTATAATTTGGTGGATATCATGTGGATTGGCAGGCTTGGCAGCCGATCGGTTGCTGCAGTGGGTACCATTGGGATGATCATGTGGATGATGAATTCGCTTGCCTTGACTTCAAAGGTGAGTGCCGAAATTTCTATCGGGCAATCGGTTGGTGCGAAACGAATCGATCAAGCGGTTATTTATGCATCGCACACCACTACTCTTGCTATCTTGCTCGGTGTGTCATTTGCTTTGCTTTTTATTGTTTTTCCCCATCCTTTTGTGTCTTTTTTCAAGTTACAGCATGATATTGCCGCAGAAGCCGTGGATTATCTGCGAATTGTGGCGTTTGGTTTGCCTTTTGCCTTTTTGATTCTTAATTTTTCGGGTATTTGTGTCGGTTTGGGCAGAAGCGATATTCCGTTTTATTTCAATGGCGTAGGACTCGTATTGAATATCATTCTCGATCCTGTTTTTATATTCGGCGTAGGTCCTTTTCCGGCATTGGGCTCGGCCGGTGCCGCAGTAGCCACATGTATATCTCAACTTGTTGTAGCCATGTTGTTTGTTTATCATTTAAAAAGAAAAAACGGGTTATTGGGGAAATTCCCTTTTTTTGCTCGTTTTCATCGAAGATATATATACAACATTTTGAAACTTGGATTACCTGTTGCGGCCATGAATATGTATTTTTCTTTTATCAGCATGAATCTTGCACGTATTGCATCGATATATGGAGGTCATTTGGGAGTAACTAGCCAGACGACCGGCGGTCAGATTGAAGGGATTACTTGGAATACTTCGCAGGGTTTTTCGACGGCATTGGGTAGTTTTGTGGCACAAAATTATGCTGCCCGTCGTATGGATCGGGCATGGAAAGCTTATCACTATACCTTGCTTATGATGGGTATTTTGGGAATGATTGTTTCACTTGCTTTTATACTGAAGGGGGAAAATATATTTGCCTTATTTATTCCCGAAAAAGCAGCGTATGAAGCCGGTGGGCATTATTTGTTCGTTATGGGGATATCGCAATTGTTTATGATGCTGGAATTGACTACGCAAGGGATGTTCAACGGGATAGGGAAGACAACCATACCGGCAGTTATCAGCATCGGATTTAACACATTGCGTATTCCGCTGGCTGTATTTTTGGCAGGAAAAATGGGCATAAGCGGTGTTTGGTGGGCTATCTGTGTGTCATCCATCCTAAAAGGCATTGTTTCTCCCACCTGTTTTTACTTTTTTAAACGAAAAATTCGATCAGCATCCCGGTAGGAATAAACCGATATCGTTGACCGGCAGATTGAATTGGTTTGCAACGTATGAGTTGACCATTCTTCCGGAATACATATAAAAACCGCTAGCAAAGCCCCTGTCGAGACGTGCAAACTGATCTAAACCGCCAAAATCGGCGAGAAAAGTAAAAAGCGAAGAAAAAATATTGCTCAGTGCTATGGAGGCCGTTCGTGCTACGCGTGAGCTGATATTGGGTTCGCAAAAGTGGAGCACACCGTATTTTTCGAACACGTGAGGATGATCGGGCAAACAAGCTTCCATCGTAGTTTCGAAGCATCCTCCCTGTGCAATGCGCAAATCGATGATGATTGACCCTTTTTTCATTTCACGAACCAAATCGGTTGAAATACGGTAGAAGTGTGTTTTATTGACGTATTGCATGGCCCCAATGACGACATCTGCCGAGCGAAAGGTATTTCTCAAAACGTTGGGCTGTAAGGTGGATGTAAAAAGTGTTTGCCCAAGAGTTTGTCGAATATTTCGCAGTTTGTCGATATCGTCGTCAAATACCTTCACCAATGCACCCAATGCCATTGCTGCCCTTGCAGCTACTATTCCGGCTACACCTGCTCCTATAATTACCACTTCGGTAGGCGATATTCCCGGAATGCTTCCCAGTAGAATCCCTTTTCCTCCATGAGCGTTGGTGAGCAACTCTGCTGCCAAGGTTATTGAATATGCGCCTTCGATTTCGGACATGGATATTACAAAAGGCGACATTTCCGTGTTGTCGTAAATAAGTTCATATGCCAATGCATTTATTCTTTTTTCAGACATTAATTCCAGTGTGGATTTAGTCAGTTGATGCAATTGCAAAAATGAGAACACGGTGGTTCGGGGTTTCATCATTTCCACCTCTTCCAATGAGGGAGGCGATATTTTGATAATCAGATCGGCTTGCATGATTTCACTATGCGTATCGACAATTTCGGCACCCGAGTCGGCATACGCATGATCGGGATAATTAATACCTTGTCCTGCTCCTTTTTCCATGAACACACGATGCCCTTCTTCAACCAGTAAAGCCGTTGTTTCCGGTGTTAGCGCCAATCGTTTTTCCACCGACTGATTTTCTTTGGGAAGGCCGATTGTTAGCGAAGCTTTCTTTTTATCGACTTTTTGCAGTAATTCGTGCACGCAAAAAGAAGTATTTTTTAATGGTTCATAAATCATTTGTTCCGAGTTTTCAATTGTTCTGCTATTCGGTTTACAGTAATGTGCAGATGTTCTTTGGTTATGAGCCTATCGCTTTTAATAACAAGATCCGCTTTATTGTAATAACGTTCTCTTTCATGAAGTTGTTTATCGATAAAAGGAATTAATTCTTCTTTCGATTTTCCGGCAATAAGCGGTCTGATGGTTTTTGAAGCCAACAGCCGGTTGGCCAACTCTTCGGGGTCGACTTGAATGTATACTGTTGTTCCTGCTTTGTTCATCATCTCCATATTATCGAAAAAACAAGGTGTTCCTCCACCGCATGAAATTACTATATCTTCAAAAGCCGAAACTTCATGCAATGCTTTTCGTTCAATTTTTCTGAACCCTTCTTCTCCCTTTTCTTCAAACAATTGATGGATACTTTTTTGATGGGTATCTTGTATATATTTGTCCAAATCGATGAAGTCGACTCGTAAAGTTCTACTCAGTGCTTTTCCGATTGTCGTTTTTCCCGCTCCCATGTAACCGATGAGAAATATACGTTCCATCTTTTTTATTTTGGCACAAAAATAACGAATTATCTATAATAATGGAACAAACAATCGCACGCAGGATTCAAAAAAACGTTCAAGGGAGGGACGTTTTATCCAATTTTTCAGGAAAATTTGTTCGCAATCGTGTTGATCTGCAATAAAAATTCTTCGTGCTTGTTTCCCCGTTTCCTCATCGTAGATAAAAGCTCCTATTTCGAAATTTTGTTCAAGACTGCGACTGTCGAAGTTGGCTGAGCCTATCAGTGTAAGCGAATCGTCGAATACCATGAGTTTCGAGTGCAAAAATCCTTTTTTGTAAAAATATATCTTAGCCCCGTTTTCAAGCATCTCTTGTATGTATGAGCGTGAAGCAAGCTGTACCAGTTGCATGTCGGATCGTTCGGAAAGCATGATTCTCACATCCACTCCTCTTATGGCTGCTGCGTGTAATGCTTTTATCATGGCATCGGGAGGCAAGAAGTAGGGTGTTTGAATAAAAATCGATTTTTTCGCATTGTAGATAGCTTGGAGAATACCGAAAGGAATTCCGTTTTCTTCTTTTAAGGGTCCGCTTTCTACTATTTGCATGGGAATATTGCCGTAAATTTCCAAGGGAGGAAAATATTTTCGAGAGGTGATGAGTGTTTGCGATACAAAATACCAGTCGAGAAGAAATGCCGATTGCAATCCTTGTACGCCTTTTCCTTCGATTCGGGCATGCGTATCGCGCCAACATCCCCATTCGAAACCATGGATATAGCGGTCGGCTACATTCATTCCGCCAACATAACCTATGCGACCATCGATAACCACGATTTTTCGGTGATTTCGGTAATTTATTCTTGAGGTGAGGGCAGGAAATGCCAATTTGAGAAAAGGCTCGGTTTCGATACCGGCTTTTCGGTATTCTTCGTAATAATTTTTTTTTGCTTTTCTTGATCCGAAGCTGTCGTAAATAATGCGTATTTCGAGACCTTCGCGTGCTTTTTCGATGAGTGCTTCTTGAAATTTTTTGCCGATTTCATCGTCCAGCAAAGCGTAATATTCAACGTGGATGTGCTTTTTGGCATTCGCTATATCGGCAAATAAACTATCGAATTTATCTTGTCCGTTGGTAAAGATTTTTACGTCGTTTCCACCTAAAAGGGGGGAGTGATCGATGTTTTTCAAAAGAGTGATCAAACTGATGTAATCTTCCGGGATGATAAATTCTTCCTGAGTACCAATTTCGTCTAGCGGTCTTTTTTTCAACCTGCTGTATATGCGTTTGGAAATGACGTGCTTTTTGGTGACATCTTGTCCGAAAATCAAATACCAGATAATTCCTATAACCGGCAAAAAAATCACCGCCATTATCCATGCCACGGTTTTAATGGGATTGCGGTTTTCGGAGATCACTACGACTACTATACTCAGAACAGTAAAAATATAGATGATCTGAACAATAAGAATCAGGGTATCGTTACTCAAACCAATATACATAATAAATTAGCGGTATTTACTTTCGTTTACGTCACCCAAAATGTTTAGATAAGACCGATAACGACTTTCGCTGATATAATGATTTTCGACGGCTTTCACCACAGCACAATCGGGTTCGTTGATATGCATGCAATTGTAGTAGCGGCAATTTTTTGAAAATCGGAAGATTTCGGGAAAATAGTGCGATATTTCTTGTGGGGTCATGTCGATGATGCCAAATCCTTTTATACCCGGCGTATCGATTATATAGCCACCCGTGTCGATTTTAATCATTTCAGAAAATGTGGTTGTGTGCGTTCCTTTGAGGTGATAGTCCGAAATTTTTCCGACTTTGCGTGAGTTGTCTTTTTGCAGTGCATTGATCAAACTCGATTTTCCAACACCCGAATGACCGACAAGCAACGTTATTTTGTTTTTAATTCTTTCTCGTAAATCCTCGATGCCTTCTCCCGTTTCGGCGGATGTTTCCAGGTGAGGATAACCAATGGTTTCGTACAAATGGATTAGTCCGTCGAGGTATTCTTTGTCGTCTTCATCGTACAGATCTATTTTATTGAAGACGAAGCATACAGGAATACGATATGCCTCGGCTGTTGCCAGAAACCGATCGATAAATATTGTTGTGGTTTCGGGAAACCGAACGGTGACGCACAAAAGCGCTTCATCTATATTTGCTGCCAGAATGTGTGCTTGTTTGGAAAGGTTGGATGCACGGCGGACGATATAATTTTTTCGATCTTCTATTTCGGTAATGAATGCCGTTCCATCGGGATTTTTATCGATAATCACATAGTCGCCCACTACGATTGGGCTGGTACTGCGAATTCCTTTCAAACGAAAACTACCTTTCGCTTGACACACAATTTCTTCTCCGTTTTCCGTACGAACCCAGTAGGTGTTGCCCGTATTTTTAATTACCAATCCCCTCATTTCAAACACCTTGCGGTGCAGTGTTTTGGCACCGCAGGCGATACTGCACGGTTTTGTTTGCTTTTAAATTTAAATGGTGAGAATTTCTTTTTCTTTTGCGGCAAACATTTCATCAATTTTTTTGATGTATTTGTCGTGAAGTTTTTGAATGTCTTCTTCGGCATCTTTCCCGATGTCTTCGGCAAGTCCGTTTTTTACTTCTTTTTTTATTTCCTCAATTGCATCACGACGTGCATTGCGAATACTTATTTTTGCGTCTTCGGCCTCTTGTTTGGTTTGTTTTACCAGCGTTTTTCGTCGTTCTTCGGTCAAAGGAGGAATGTTTAGTCGAATCACTTCACCGTTGTTTTCGGGAGTGATGCCAATATTGGAATTGATGAGGGCTTTTTCGATTACTTTCAGCATCGTTTTTTCCCAAGGTTGTATTAAGATGGTCTTTGCGTCGGGAGTTGTTATGGTAGCTACGTTTGATAGCGGGACCAAACTTCCGTAATATTCTACACGCACGCCGTCGAGAATATGCGTATTGGCTCTGCCGGCCCGAATACGAGCGAAGGTTTCATCGAGAAATTCGATGGCCATCTTCATTTTTTCTTCAGTTTCCTTTTTAATTTTAGAAATTTCAGCCATGTCTTTTAAAGATTTTTATTTGGGTAAGATAAACAAATTTTTTTTATTTATGTACATAAGTGCCTATGTTTTCTCCTGAAATTACTCTTTTGAGATTCCCGGGTATATCCATATTGAAAACAATCAGCGGAAGGTTGTTCTCTTTGCAGAGAGTGGTGGCGGTAAGATCCATTACTCTTAGTCCCCGAAAATAGATTTCATCGAACGAAATTTCTTCGAATTTGCTTGCAGTGGAATCTTTTTCGGGATCGGCAGTATAAACACCGTTGACCCGTGTTCCTTTTAAAAGAATATCGGCTTCAATCTCGATTCCACGCAGGGCAGCTGCCGTATCGGTGGTGAAAAACGGGTTTCCTGTTCCACAAGAAAAAATGGCAATTTCGCCGTTTTTCAGTGCTTCAACGGCTTTTTGATTGGTATACAGTTCGCCAACCGGCTCCATGCGGATAGCCGTAAATACGCGATTTTTTTGTCCAATGGCTGTGAGTGCCGAGCTGATTGCCAAACTGTTGATAACGGTTGCCAACATTCCCATTTGGTCGCCTTTTACCCGGTCGAATCCTTTTGATGTACCGCTAAGTCCACGAAAAATATTTCCTCCGCCGATAACGATACCCATTTCCACTCCTTGTTGGGCCACTTCTTTGATTTGTTTGGCATATTCGGCAAGACGAGTTTCGTCAATACCGTATTGTTTTTCTCCCATCAGCGATTCTCCGCTGAGTTTCAATAATATTCGTTTATATTTCATTTTTATTTATTCATTTACAAAAACAATTTCTTTAAAAGCATATGCTCTTACGTTATCGTCGTCCGGCGTTTTTAATATGAGTTGCCCTGAGGGGAGCGTATTTACGATTTTTGCCAAAAACTTCCCATTTGCGTCTTTGAACCAATAGTAATTGTCGCGTCGGTATAAATTGTGCATATATTCTTCTTCGATTTCGATAGTACCGATTTTGCCTTGTTCCAACTTGCGATAGAGAATAAAAAATTCATGCAGCAGCATATTGAGGATAGACTCTTTGTTGTAAGTTACTCCTGTAATTTGTTTTAATGAAACGGGGTTGGGCAACTCGGAAGGAAAGATTTCCTGATTGAGATTCAATCCGATACCGATGATGGTGTTTTCTATTTTATTGCCTTTCAAATCATTTTCGATGAGAATACCGGCAATTTTTTTATCTTTCCAATAAATATCGTTGGGCCATTTAATGCAAATATCGTGTGTGAACCGATCCAGTGTGTTTTTGATTGCCAGCGAAGCAATGCGCGAGATAATGAATTGGTCTTTTGCAAAAACGTTTTTAGGATAAATGAGTAAACTGAAGAGGAGATTTTTACCCTTGGCCGAAATCCATGAATTTCCTCTTTGTCCCCGTCCTCCGGTTTGATAATCGGCAACAACAATTGAGCCTTCTTCGAGATGTTTTTCCCGGAGAAGTTGTTTCAGATAGGAATTTGTTGATTCGGTTTCTTCTAATCGGATAATCAATCTTTTTTCACTTAATCGATCCATGCTGTTTTTTTACTCGTTATTGTAAAAGGCCTTACCATGAAGGTAGAAAAGCATCTTCAATGTGGTTCAGTTCAAACTCGCGTCCATTCCATAATGCCCCAACAATATCGAATCGCGCGGGTTTATCGATCTTTTTCCCAATAAGATAGCAGTTGGCTGCTTTTACCATTCGCCGCATTCGCCTTTCATCGACAAAATCTTCCGGGTTCCCCCATTGCAACGATGTTCTGCTTTTTACTTCTACAAAAATAATATAAGTATCGTTTTCGGCAATAATATCTACTTCATAACCCCTGAACGACCAATTTCGCTCTCGTATTCGATATTTTTTTGCTTGCAACAATCGCGTTGCCGCCTCTTCCCCTTGTTTGCCGAGTTCGTTGTGTTGAGCCATACCAATAACTTTTTATTTCCTTGGAATAGGTAAAAATACATATTTTAAGGAAACAAAATCCTCTTTTTTGAAAAAATCATTGTTCTAGAGAGCTAGTTCATAAATTTTCCTTACATCTTCTTCGGTTAATTTGACAAAACTGCCAACAGTTCGATTGCCCAGCTGCATGTTTTTTACCAGTGTAGGGATATCTTCTGCCTTTGCTCCAAGTTGCGCAAAACGAATAGGCATTCCTATCGAAACAAGGAACTGTTCCAATTTTTCAATTCCCTTTTTAGCCGTATTTTCGGGGTGTTGAAAATCCATTTCGCATCCCCATATGCGCACGGCGAACTGAGCAAAGCGCATCACATCGTGCTGCATGACATATTTCATCCAAGCGGGAAACATGACAGCCAGACCTGCACCATGAGCCACATCATACAATCCCGAAAGTTCGTGTTCCATTTTATGGGTTGCCCAATCTTGTTCTCTTCCAACGCCGCAAATGTCGTTGTGGGCAATCGTTCCTGCCCACATGATGTTTGCCCTTGCATTATAGTCGTCCGGTTTGGCCAATACCTTAGGTGCCTCGTTGATAATGGCCAGCAAAACACCTTCGCATATTCTATCGGTAAGTTCAACTCCTTTTGTGTTTGTGAAGTAGCGTTCCATTACATGTGCCATCATGTCGGTAATGCCACATGCAGTTTGATAGGGTGGGACAGTAAAAGTGAGTTCGGGATTCAGAATCGAAAAAGTAGGGCGCAAGGCATCTCCTGCTGCCGAGCGTTTAAGCATTCCGTTTTCGTGAGTGATAACAGAACCGTTTGATCCTTCACTACCGGCTGCAGCTATGGTCAGTATGGTACCCACAGGCAAAGCTTTTTCGACTTCCTTTCCACAATAAAAATCCCAAAAATCGCCATCGTACAAAACTCCGGCAGCAATTGCCTTCGCCGAATCGATGACGCTTCCACCGCCTACTGCGAGTAGGAAGTCGACTTTTTCGCGTTTGCAGATTTCTATTCCTTCGTAAACCAATCCGCTTCGGGGATTGGGCTTTACGCCTCCTAATTCAATAAAGGCTATATTGTTTTTCGTAAGTGATGTTTTTACCCGGTCAAGTAAACCGGTTTTAATAACCGAACCACCTCCATAATGAATAAGTACTTTCGATCCACCGAATCGGTTCATCAATTCCCCAACTTCATTTTCTCGATCTTTTCCGAAAGCAAAATAAGTAGGACTGTAAAAATTAAAATTATCCATACTGTTTTTTTTTTTTAGTTTATTGTTACCAAACTAACACCAAACAGGG
>ERZ773359.3377-NODE-3377-length-18341-cov-11.875314_pt1 | contig 18341 bp, 18 predicted proteins | sample MGYA00374955_ERZ773359 | MGnify/ENA primary metagenome ERZ773359 (study PRJEB29098, sample SAMN04486028) | biogas fermenter metagenome | study: EMG produced TPA metagenomics assembly of the Biogas fermentation microbial communities from Germany - Plant 4 DNA1... | reverse complement strand
ATTGTTGTTATCTTATTCCTTTTTATTCTACTTTTGGTATAATTATAGTTAATACACCCAGGCTTGTCAACTATTGATTTTATCTTTTTTCAGACCTTTTATGACATTAACTCCTTTTTATTTTCTTACAACTTTTTATAATTGCCCCTGCAAATTATTTTCCAATAACTTCTCAGCTTCATAGAATTTTATGTTAAAATATTAGGTAGATATAGTCTAAATCTTTATGGGCTTAAATGGATAAAGGGGTATTAAAGTGAATAATTAAGGAGGACAGAAAACTTTGACAGAAGGAAAGATTTCACAAAAAATAATATTGTTTGCATTTCCAATCTTTTTAGGTCGGCTATTTCAGCAGCTTTACAATGTCATAGATTCCCTAGTAGTTGGTAATGTTCTTGGCAAGGAAGCCCTTGCTGCAGTGAGTTCTACAGGCAGCCTTATTTTTTTAATTGTGGGCTTTATAAATGGAATATTTGTAGGGGCATCGGTAATAATCTCCCACTACTTTGGCGCAAATGATGAAGAAAAGCTTTCCACTGCCGTTCACACCACTATTGCCTTTAGTTTTATTGCAGGAATTCTAATCACTATAGTTGGGGTAAGATTTACTCCCTTATTTTTAAGATGGATGGGTACTCCTCATGATGTCTTTAAAGATGCAGTAACATATCTACGCTTGTATTTTGCTGGAGGAATTGGAATAGTAATGTACAATGCCTGCATGGGTATATTTCAAGCAGTTGGTGACAGCAAAAGGCCACTATATTATCTAATAATAGCTTCCATTATAAATGTGGTATTAGACATATTGTTAGTTGCTGTATATGACTTTGGTATAGCAGGAGCAGCTATTGCAACAGTTATTTCCCAATTTGTCAGCCTGTTACTTGCATTTATAAAGCTTACAAGAGTTGATGGTTGTTATAGAGTGTACATAAAGAGGATAGGGTTAGATCTTAATATGCTCAAAAGATTAATAAAAATAGGTTTCCCCACCGGAGTCCAAAATTCAGTAATCTCTTTTGCCAATGTAATAGTCCAAACCAATATTAATAGCTTTGGTTCCGTTGCAATGGCAGGTAGCGGCAGTTATTCAAAACTTGAAGGATTTTCTTTTTTGCCCATTACCAGCTTTAGCTTAGCTCTTACCACCTTTATTGGACAAAACCTGGGAGCTAAAAAATATGAGCGAGCAAAAAAAGGTGCTCGTTTTGGGGTTATAGCTGGTGTTATACTGGCAGAAATTACTGGCATATTCATTTGGATTTTTGCACCTAAATTAATAAGATTTTTTAATTCCGATCCAGAGGTGATAAAATATGGGGTTATGCAAGCCAGGACCATAAGCCTGTTTTACTTTTTGTTAGCCCTTTCCCACTGTCTGTCTGGGATACTCAGAGGAGCTGGAAAAACCAAAATCCCTATGTATGTAATGCTAATAAGCTGGTGTGTAATAAGGATATCCTACATAACTATAATGGTTAAAATAATACCAGATATAAGAGTGGTTTACTGGGCATACCCATTAACCTGGTCTATTAGCTCTATTATATTTTTGATATATTATAAAAAGACCGATTGGTTGATGTCTTATAATGATTCTTAGTGGAAATCCTGCGGCTCATATACAGCTAACACTCAGTTATCAATTTTATCAATATTAAATGGATTTCCATAAAGATTTTTTATTATTTCTCACCTAAGCTTAATGATATAATTAATCTAGTTAAATAGCCAATGGATTTGATAAGGAGGAAGGTTATGGATATTAAGCTTAGCGTAGATATTATTGAGTCATATTTAGATTTAGATCGTAAGCCAGTAGGAGTTAAATTTTTCTTCGATAAGGAAGAATTTAAAAAATTCGATGTTCCTCAAAGGGATCGTAAAGTAACCTATTGTAATTCTGTGCAGCTTGCAAGTAGAGGCAAGGCTATGAAGCTAACTAAGGAAAATCAAGCATGCCCAAATGGAGCAATGGCTTTAAAGTTGAGAGAAATTCCCGAACCAATGGCAAGTGGAAAAGCAAGGTTTAGTAAGAATATCTATCATAGTGTAGAAATATCAAAAAGCATTAGCGATGAAATGCTGTTCTTAAAAGAAGAACCAGCTGGCTTTGCAGTTATGCCTCTTGAGAACTTTAAAGAAGAACCCGATGTTGTTATTGTGGTAAGCAGCCCATATAATGTAATGAGATTGATACAGGGACATGCCTACTTCAATGGTTATACATCCAACTTAAGAACCTGTGGACTGCAAGCAGTTTGCCAGGACTTAACCACCTATCCATATAATACTAAAGATATCAATATCACTTTATTATGCCCTGGAACTCGCTTAGTTGCAAACTGGCAAGAAAACGAAATTGGAATTGGTATTCCTTTTGAAAAATGGTATGAAGTTGTAGAAGGCGTTAAAGAAACGGCCAATCCTTTTGAAAGAAATAAAAATAAGGAAGGTATTGTAAAGAGATTGGAAGAACGTGGACTAGATGCTAGCGTTATCAGATTTAATGAGAATTATGATGATGGATCCTACTCTGGAGGAAAAATTGAAATTGAGAAGTAATCTATGCAATATTTAGTAATTTGATTTTCAAAGGAATAAAAACAAGTGGCGCAAATGCCACTTGTTTTTATTCCTACAGGTAGTGTAAAACTGCTATTTTCATATTTGTTATCCCCTTTGGTTATTTCGCTCTGTAAACTTAAATGAAAATTGAGGACTCCAACCCTCTGTGGTACAATGTTTTTGCTGAAAACAAGAATACCTCCCAGAAAGGATGAAGCCCTCATGCAAAAAATTGTATCAGTTAATTGTCCAAAATGCAATAATAAAGAACCTATGTTCTATCTTGGTAAGAATTCTTTTAGAAATATTGCTTTGGAACTTATTCCAATGTTAAATTTTGATTCTAATGAATGGCATGCTTAGGATTTATAAAAGCTCTCTAAATTAGGGGCTTCCCTATTAAAATCCAGAATTTGAACACCTTCCTTTTTATTCAACTATATTATATATTATAGTATCTTTTATTAAATGGTACTGTGTAAAAAAGATATTCTCTTACACTTTTTAAATGTTTTCTACTTCTAACCATATAATATAAAATATTGAATATTACACACTAGTTTATTATCCATTGCCAGATTTCCTATAGGAATTTTTTCAACCCCAGAAGTCACTTCACGTTTCCCCACAATAATTCATATAATATTTTAAAATAATAGATAAAGGTTGGGATAGTTGTGCTTTATTTTACAGGATTAATTCTTTTAGCCATTGGGGTTAGTTTAGATAGTTTTGGTGTTGGGGTTGCCTATGGAGTGAATAAGATTCGTGTTCCCCGCCTATCCTTATTAATCATTATGTTGTGTTCTGGCCTAGTGGTATTGGCATCGATGACATTTGGTATTTTATTAATTTCCTTAATTTCTCCCCATATTGCTGAAATAATTGGGAGTTTAATTTTAATTTCCATCGGACTAATTGGTTTTTATAATATAGTTCGGACAAAGCACAGTAATCAATCTAAAGAAAGTAAAGCATTGCAATATGAGCCAAAAGAAAAGGAATGGAAATTTGAAATACAGAAATTAGGTCTTTTTATAACTGTGCTTAAAAAACCACAACAAGCCGATTTTGATAACTCTGGCATAATTACAGGAAATGAAGCACTGATACTTGGCCTTGCTCTTGCCCTAGATGCCTTTGGAGCTGGGCTTGGTGCAGCAATGCTTGGCTATTCACCAATTATAACTGCTACGATAATTTCATTCACAAGTGGATTCTTCGTTTTCTTTGGTATTAAGGCAGGCTTTATTTTATCACAAAGAATACGGATGCAACCAATGGTTTTTTTGCCGCCATGCCTATTGATACTCCTTGGACTTTTTAGATTACTAACTATCCAGATGTAAACTGCTCGGCAATTGAATTGCCGAAAATTCTCGCTTTATTGCTTAAAAAGTAACAGATTTAGCGTAATTCTATCCCTTTTTATATATTAGAGTTCATTCCCCTAACTTTCAGATGTACTCATTTCTTTTAAAGTATTTATTTGCTGATTTTTTGTATATTCAAACATTTTTTTGAAGTACGATTGGATATTCATTGACTGTTCAAATGAGCCATACTCAATTATTTCACCTTCTTTTAGAATAATAATTTCATCATATCTTTTTAAGTTTTCTGGTAGTAACCTATGTGTAACAGATATAAGAGAAATAAGAAAAACCCTAAAGATTAGTCAAAAATACGTATCAGAAACAACTGGTATTGATGATAAAACCATAGGCATACAAGGGCCCCACTTTTGCAATAGCTTCTCACCTACTTTGATTGCAATTAGAATACCTATAAAATATCCTATGGTTAAGAAGCCTGCCTGCAAAGGGCTTAAGTCAGCAGCCAATTGAACCAAAGATAGGGTAACAGTTAATGTACCCGCCGTACAACTTATCAAAAAATTTGAAATAGCAGCGCCCTTGTATGTTTTGTTATTGAAAGTATTAAAGTCAATGAAGGCATCTTCTTTATTTCTTTCAATCTTATAAAATACTATAAATGTAATAACTGATAGTAAACCAAGCCCCAATACCATTGGGCTTAACCAGCCTACCCTACCTCCCTGATTAATCAAGATGTTAACAGAAAGCATACCTATCATAAAGCTTATAATTCCAGCTAGGTCTAAACCATCCTTCTTATTACTATATGAATTCTTGCTTTCTGCTACTCCTTTAATTAATAGAAAGCTAATTAAGCAACCCCAATCGATATTCAGTAAGTCCAACGCCAACCATAAGACTAGATCTATATTAGAAACATCATCCTCTTTTTGTGATAAATTTTAGTTAATTTAAAACAATTGCATAAACCGCCTCAGTCAAATCAACTACTCTTGAACGCTCAATAAGGGAGACAGTTTCTCCATCAACGACTGCCAAACAATAGCTACCGTCATATCGGTACAAATCGATTTGGATTTGAGGGAAGTTTTTATTATCTAAATAAATTATCAATCCAATTTCCTTTTTATCTCTAGCTTTTTCATCGGTAAAGCTTTCTGCTTTTAGATTCATCAAGGCCCTTTTAAAATCGTCAATTTCTATCTCTTCATCCCCATAATAATAGGTAAGCTCGTTGCCTTTTTTCTTAGCTGTTATGGTATATTCATTATTTTCTAAGAAAATATCAATCTCTTTTATATCCTTAAAATCTCCATAAAATACTTCCAGATGCCTGAAAGAATCGAAAGATGCTTCCATCAAATCCTTGTAGTCATCCCCTCCGATTTTATAGACGATTTTAGAGTTGCCAACCCTTGCAAAGGCAGTAATCTCCTCTTCTCCTTCTTCTGAATTCTCATCTACTTTCTCAGAGGCTCTTTCAGCAGCCTTCCTTTCTTTTGGATCCCTACTAATGCTTAGTACAAAAGTATCCGATACCTCTTCTCCTTCTTCATTCTCCATTGTATAATCAACTGATATGGTTAGTTCTGGTTCATCTAAACCATATTCTTGAAGTTCCTCTTCTGATGCCTTATAGCTTACATAGTCCTTTAAATTTAGATGGGTAATTTTGCTTAAATATCTATTTACTCTGCTAGTATCAAGGGGGAAGCTTTTTCCATTTCTCCTAGTGAAATATACATCATCGCCATAGCTGTTAGCGCTATCTTCCTCATACAGGATACTGTAGTTTTCTGTACCACTAAATTGAATTTTAGCAACATTATTGTTAAAGGCTGGAGTTTTATCATGGTCAATTAAGTCGCTCAAATCTATAGAAAAATGATCCATGGGATCATCTTTGACCAAGTATACATTCCCATCGCCAATGGAGATGTAGCGCTGTGAATCCATGACGCTGTAGTCCCCTACCAGAATTTCATAGGAATTATCAGCCGTTTTTAAATTAATAGTACAAGTAGGCTTATCTAAACCATATTGCCCATAATCCTCCACATCTTCTATTATAAAGGATGCTTTTAATTCCTCAAATAGCCCTAAAAGCTCACTTATTTTTTCCTCATCTACTGGAAAGGCCTCATCTTTATCATAAAGCCATTTATCCTCCTTGTGGAAGGAAAGCTTTTCCGCATCATACTCCCAGGCCAAGACCTCTACAGTATCACTGGCTATTTCCAAAATAATCTCTTCCTTATTCTTAATCTTTTCCTTATGCTCTTCATATTGCCTAACAGCATATGTGGCAATGGAGGTAACAACTAAGATGAATAATAATAGGTAGATCTTTTTAGACCGCTTCATTTTGCATCCTCCTCCTTCTTAGAATTATATAAATGCCAACGGATAGATATAGGAGTGGGAATACCCCTATCATTATTACCTTCAACATAAAGGAAGTAGACTCACTAATAGTTAGGTATTCATAATTCAGCGACTTGCTTCTAATTGCCATGGCTTCGCTTTCTCCTACTAGTGCAGCTATAGCATTCATTGCTAAGTTCACATTGGCACCAGATGAATAAGCATTATAGTTATCCTCTAAGAAGCTTGAAGATGCAAACCAAACAAGCTTACCATCATTTTGGTTGTCTATTGAAAGAGCCAGGGTAAATGGCCCATCTATATCCCCTTCTTCTTTTTCATAGGTGGAAATATTGTAGCCAGCAATTTTACTAAATGAGGAATTTGAAGTAGTAAGTAAAGGGGTTACAGTTAAGTCGTCAGCTGTTTTCCCTATAGTAAGCCCTAGAGAAATTGGCATAATGGGATAATAATTTTCATCAATGAGGGATTTTGTAATTTCATTGCTATTCATTTGAGGTAGAAGCATAAAAGGTGCATTAAAGGCATAATGCTCCCTATCCGTCTCAACCACAACACCTTCATTAGTTTCTATGCCATAATCCAATAATATACTATATAGATTCTCCAAAATTCCATCCTCTGTAGGGCCGGCAATCACAAGAAGCTTCCCACCTTCATTCACATAATCCACCAATATTTCCTTCTCCTTATCAGAAATATCGCTAGCTGGCCCGTAGATCATAACAGCATCTGCCTCTTCTGGAATGGCATTCTCCTTTAGTAAGGAAAATCTATGAAGCTCAATATTGTCTTTTTCTATTTGCTCACTAAAGCTAGCTGGAAGTTCTGCTTCACCATGCCCTTCCAAAAGATATAGTTTTGGCAACTCTTCTCTGATGACATAGTCTATGGCTGATGTGATGGCACCCTCCCCATCAAAATAGCTTTTAGTGGTAAAAGTTAAGAAGTCTGGTTCCTCAATATATATATCATCATAGCTTATAAAACGGCTGCGATTTCCACTTTCTACAATTAGGCTATTATTTTTTACCATTTGATCGGTATATTGCTTAGCAAATGTTGGGTAAACATCAGGATTCTTCTTAACGATATTTATATGGTCAGAAAGACTATCATATTTACTCAAGAGGTTTTCAATAACATGGTCTTCTTCACCAGCTTGGACTATCCAGTAAATATTTACATCTTCATTTAATGAATTTACTACTACCTTAGTATTGCTGGTAATTGAATAAAGTTTGGATGAACTAATGTCATATTTAGTAAGAGTACTAGGCAGGGAAGATACAAAGATATTTACCATAATCAATATAGCCAAGACTATTGCAGTCATTAAAAGTGAATAAGATCCTCCACGGAAAGCAATCTTATCTTTTTCCGATTGCCATGAAGATTTAAGGAGTTCTAATACCTTCATTAGTTATACCTCCTTTTCTCCAAGGACTGAACAGATAAGAAGAGGAAGAATACAATAACTGTTAAATAGTATGCAATAGCCGTCATATCAAAAATCCCACTTACAAAAACATTAAAACGTTCAAATAGGGATAGTTTTTTCATGATAGTTGGCAACAGACCCTCTAGTTTGGTGCTGTCTACAAAATAGGTAATTGTTGTTCCAGCCACCAGTATAAAGGAAATTCCGTAGGCCAAATAATCATTTTTAGTCAAATATCTAACAATGGCAGTTAATCCAAGAATCAGAATAAAGATTGCAATAAGCGACCCCATAGCTGTAGAAGAAACATACTCCGATAATCTAACGCTATAGTAATTAAATAAGATTATGGCAATACCAATACCTGCTGCAAATCCTTGATTTTCAGTTAAGGAAGAGATGAATACTCCAATGGCAATTAAAGCACTACCCATTACAAAAAAGGCCAAAATTGAACCATAAGCCGTCAGTAAATAAACATCTCCAAAGTGTGAAAATATCAATGGATAGAAACAAATTAAGCATAAGGGAATTAAATATACTAATAACAGGGCTAAATATTTCCCTACCACTACCTGAGCAGTAGTGATTGGAAGGGAGTATAATAGTTGATCCGTTTTTTGCTTCCTTTCTTCAGCGATGACTCTCATAGTCAAAATTGGGACTATGATTACGAATATAAGGCTGCCAAAACTAAGTACAAATTCAAAATTACTGACAGCTGCCTGTATGTTATATAAGACAGAGCCAATTCCTACAAAAGCTAACAGAAGTGCTCCAAAGACATAGGTTGTTAGCGAATGAAAATAGGTCTTTACTTCATGCTTTAGCACCGCTATCATTGGTCTACCTCCTCACTTTCTGTAGCTTTAAGCTGAGTATTTTTTTCAGTTAGCTCAATAAATATATCTTCTAAATCGGTTTTTTTCAAAGCCATTTCTAATAGGGCCTTCCCCTTTTCCGCAAAACCAAAGAAGATATTACGGGAAATCTCATATACATCATCATGGTCTGTCTTTATGTGTGCAACAGCATATTCATATTCTTTTTCTCCTTCTTCAATTTTCATATCTACAATGTGATTAATATTGGCTAAAATGTCCTTAATTTCTTCCTCCTTTGCATCGGTAGTGATTATAATCTCATTTGGTGCCAACAATAATTTTTCAAGATTTTGTGGTTCATCAAAGGCCACCAGCTTTCCTTTTGAAATAATCAGTACTTGGTCGCAGATGGCCTGCACCTCCGAAAGAATATGGGAACTGAAAATAACTGTGTGTTCCCTTCCCAATTCCTTTATTAAATCACGAATTTCTATAATCTGAATGGGATCAAGACCTTCAGTTGGCTCATCTAGGATAATTACTTTGGGATTCCCCAGAAGGGCTTGGGCTATTCCAACTCTCTGCTTATATCCCTTAGAAAGGGCAGAAATGGGTCGATTTTTAACATCTTCAATTTTTGTTTGCTGTATTACCCTCTCAAGCTGCTCCTTAAGTTCTTGACCTTGTAATCCTTTTGCCTCGCCTACAAATTTTAAATATTCTAATGGAGTATCATTCATGTACAAGGGGGGTTGTTCCGGAAGATATCCAATTAGTTTCTTTGCCTCGTAAGCTTCTTCAAAAATATCATAACCGCCTATTAATACGCGTCCCTCTGTAGCTGATAAACATCCTGTAATGATATTCATGATGGTAGTCTTTCCTGCCCCATTGGGACCTAAAAAGCCGTATACATGGCCTTCCTCAATTTCAAAGGAAATATCATCAACTGCTACAAAATCACCGTAGCATTTTGTCAGATGCTCAACCGATATCATCCTTAACCACCTCTTGCCTTTTCTATAATTACCGTAATTATTATAATAAATAATCCTTAAATGAATCTGAAAATATATTATACACTAGGCAACTCTACATAAAAGGAGTTAATTCCATTGCTACTCTCAACCCAAATCCTTCCCCGGTGGCTAGTCACTACGCTTTCAGCAATAGAAAGGCCCAAACCAAAACTACCCGTTCTCCTGCGAGCCTTATCCCCACGGTAAAATCTTTTAAAAATATTCTCGGCTTCTTCCTTAGAAATGGGCTTACCCTCATTGGCAACTGATAAGAGACAACGCTTCTTACCAAGCTTTTTTAAGCTTACCCATGTTGTTCCAGCTTCCTTAGAATACTTCTGTGCATTATCTAATAAAACATCTACCAGCTGCTGAAGCTGGGATTCCTCCCCCTTAACTTTAATATTGTTATCTATCTGGCTTTTCAAGACAAGTCCTCTTTCAAAAAAAACTGGTTCAAAAGGAAGGATTGTATTTGAAACTAGCTTGCTAAAATCCACAATGTGGAAGGCCTCTTTTAAATCAGGATTATCCGCTCTTGCAAGCTGCAACATTTTTTCAGTTAAGCTTCTCATTTGACGAGACATTATTAGTATGCTGTTCAAAAACTTCTTCCTGCTTTCATCATCATAGTCAGGACAAAGTGCCAACTCTGCATTTGTTGTGATGACTGTCAAAGGGGTTTTTAATTCATGGGAAGCATCAGCCACAAACTGACGCTGTTGCTCCCAGGCTAAATCCACTGGCTTTACAGCCCATTTGGACAGCTGTATACTTATGACTAAAAAGGCAAAGAAGCTTAGTATACCAATAATAAGGCAGTTTTTCATCATATTATTAAGGGTTACACGTTCGCTGGAAATATCTGAAAACACTAGATAATAGTTCTGGGCCGTATCAAAACGATAGTAGCGTAAATCATATTCTTCAATTACAGCAAAAGTTCTAGGAGACCTAATGACAACTTTTATAAGATCATCTAAAAACTCTTTATCAGAGAGATCATAATACCCTCCCCCAGTTGCCACTAGCTGCCCACGAGGCCCCAGCTGAATTATGAAATATGGTAGTCTTACATCCTTTCTAAGTTCATTGGGATTTTCCAAACGAAATGGCTGCTTAGCGATATTTTGCATCATATTAACACTCTCAGCCTCAAGGTTGGCTTTAGTAAAGTAATAGACTAAGCCCAAAATAATTGAGAGCATAATGGTTACAATACTCATGTTGATTATGACAAACTTAATTTGCAACTTCCGAATCATAATCACATACCTCCAGATAATATCCTAGCCTACGGGCAGTTTCTATGCGAAGATTGGATCCAATATTTGCAAGTTTTTTGCGTAAAAAACCAATATAGACTTCCACATGATTTTCTACCGCATCAGAATCATATCCCCACACTTTAGTAAGGATCATCTCCTTTGAAAGTATTTTCCCTTCTGCCTGAAAGAGGCAACGCATTACATCAAATTCCTTGGCCGACAGGCGGATGCTGTTTTCTCCGCAAATTAACATAGCGGATGAAAGGTCTAAGACAGTATTACCAAACCTAATCTCATTTACATAGGCACCTTGTCTGCGTAAAAGTGCATTGATACAAGCTAATAATTCCCTTATATCGAAAGGCTTTGTTAGATAATAATCTGCACCGGAATTAAGGCCTGTTATACGGTCTTCCAATTCTCCCTTGGCTGTCAACATCAATATGGGGGTTCCTATGCGCTTTTTACGAATTCTTCTGGCCACCTCATACCCATCCATCTTAGGCAACATAATATCTAGGATTATCAAATCATAGATTCCTAGTTCTGCATATTCCTTTCCACTTTCCCCATCGTAGGCTACATCTACTTCAAAACCTTTTTTGGTAAGCAGAGACTTAATAGAATCAGCAAGCAGTTGTTCATCTTCAATAATAAGAATCCTCAAGGCAACTCACCTCCAAGGTTTCTATATATAATAATACTACATAAGTCTGAATTATAGCTGAAAACTTGATAGAAACTTAAGCAAATGAGGGCTGGTCAAAACACAAAAGATGGTAGATAATCCTACCACCTAAATTTCCCTTTCTTCATAGCTTATAAACGGAATTTGTACCAAATATGGCAACCAAGCCATTAAATTTTAGCTTATTGGGTGAACCACTCAAAACTTATAGTTAAAGAAATCAAATGCTTCTTAATTGGCTTATCAAGTAAATAAAACCATAGATAATAAAAGAACTTAATGTTGACAAAACCTATCTGTTGATACCATTTCCCCTTTTATGTATTTTTCTACTAAATCATCAATTCTTCCATCAGCCCCTACCACTACCAGGATTCCATTTTCAGCAAATAGCTCTTTAGCTGTTACCCCCATTCCTCCTGATATGATTACATCAATGCCTAATTCCTTTAAAAACTTTGGAAGATAGCCAGGCCTATGTCCTGGATTGGGTATGAATTTCTTATTTGTAATTTTATCTCCATGGACTTCATATATGGTAAAACCCTCACAGTGCCCAAAATGTGCACTTGCTCTTTTATCTTCAGTAGCAACTGCTATTTTCATTTGAATACCCCCTTAGCTAAAATCCCAATTTTCATACTTCCTCTTCCTCCTGGTCAATAATCTTGTTCATACCACACTTCCTGCCACCCCTATGTCTACCATGTCTGTGTCTAGCTCTAAAGCAGGGTGAACACTTATCCTTATCAAGGTCACACACTACATAATCTCCACCTTCGATTATCAATGTTTTACCATTTACTAAACTATCGGCCATTTTCTTCCTAGCTACCACATACATTCTCTGGACTGTAGAGCGACCAACTCCCATTCTTTCAGCACACTCTTCCTGTTCTAAACCTTCAAAATCTATCAAGCGAATAACCTCATACTCATCAACCTTTAGTATAATTACCTCCCTGCTATCCATACCATTTAAGGGCCCAAATCTTTTATAGGGTGGTAGCCCACAAACCCTTCTCCTTTTTCTAGGTCTAGCCATTTACCTACCTCCTACAGCAGTCTTATATATTTAATAAATAGAATACAATATGGTATAATATTATTATATAGCTATCATAGCTATATAAGCTTTAGCAGGGGAAATAGGACTTCCTATTCCCCCTAACCCCTATTCATCTTTTTCTACTGTATCATTTAGTAGCTTATCAATATGTTCAAGTCTGGCCTCTAGCATGGCCTTTTCTTCTTCTAATAAAACTTTCCTGGTTTCTTCATCTACTTCATAAGGTTCATAGGGATATGGGCCATAATGTCTACAAAGTCTTCCTCCAAAGCCCCTGCCGTAGCCATGTCTAAATGCTGATCTAGCTCCATATGGAAAATATCCTCTTCTACAGGGTCCCATTCCAACTGGTCCTGTTCCATTTCTTTTAGGCATTACATACCCTCCTTTCAAAGGTTTTGGGTTTATGTTCATTACACCTATATTATATAATGAGTTTTGGGTATATGTCAACAACTTTTCTTTATGAATTTTCTAAATATTTTATTTGAAGTTAATTAGGGCTAAAATTTAGACTGCCTTTAACTTCAGTTCCATTTATCACTACTATTTTCTACTCCCAATACCCCCTTTAAACTATCTCAAACTGTATTTAAATCATAGCTTAATTATTCAGCTTTAAAAAATTGACGAACTCCTCGACAAATAAATTGCCGAGGAGTCCTACTTTATTTTTCTAAAGCAAGAGCAGACTTATTATATTCCTTTATCTTGCTGAAAACTACTACCATTCCATATCGATTTCAAGTAATATTGGTGTATGGTCTTGCCTTGGCCCTGAATCAATCATTTCAGATTTAACAACCCTATCAGCAATACGGTGGCTTACCAACCAATAATCAATTCTCCAGCCAGAATTGTTAATCTTACTGGTTCTAGCTCGCTGAGCCCACCAGGTATAAATCCCTGTTACATCGCCATGGATATATCTGAAGGTATCTGTAAAGCCCTTTGCCAGTAAATTAGTAAAACCTTCACGTTCTTCATCGGTGAAACCAGCTGATTGGCGGTTTCTATCAGGATGGGCCAGGTCTATTTCCCTATGGGCCACATTGAAATCACCTGCTGCAATAACAGGCTTTTGCCTGTCCAGCTCTTCCAGATAATCAGCATATTTTACATCCCATATTTGACGGTCTTCCAGGCGATTTAGACCCTCCCCTGCATTGGGGGTATAAACCTGTGTTATATAAAAGTTTTTAAATTCCAAGGTTATGATTCTACCCTCATAATCCATAGTACCTGGGGCACCAATTTTAGGATAGGTAACTTGGGGTGATAAATAATTCTTGTACAAGAACATGGTACCTGCATAACCCTTACGGGCTGGCTCTACTGAAGAATTCCATACTATTTCATAGTCAGGAAACATATCCTTAAGTATTTGTAAGTGCTTCTTAGCTGGACCGGAACTAGGCAGCTTTGTTTCCTGTAGGGCAATTACCTCTGGATCATGCTCTATAATGGTTTCTAGTACCTTTCTAGACAATAGGGCTCTATTTGAAGTACCAGTCAGAGCTGCATTTAATGAGTCAATATTCCATGAAATAAGTATCAACTGTCTTCCCCCTTTATTGATTTTAATTATATCTTATAACAAATTTCATTCTCCTACAAGGAGTCTTCCAGCTACCAGCTCCTGCCATTGAGCATACTCTATCCTATCACATCCAGCCTCCTCTACCACCGTCACTGCATCCTAATACCCAGGAAAGTTAAAATATAGGTCTTTCGCCTTAGGTCCATAATAACCCCTCTATGTTTGTTAAAATTTCTTAAATATCCCAATGGTTTCCTCAACCATATCTGGTAGGCTTCGGCGAATATCTTCAATTACTTCTTCTGGTATATTAAGTGGGTTTGATGGCATGAAGATGCTAACAGGCTAATAGCTGCCACAGCAGTTCCTACTGTATGCTTCAAATAACACAACTTATAATAGCCACTAAATTTAGGATCCTCCCTAGGAAATAATTAGCTTACAATCTGGCCACTACAATAACCTGCATAGTATTCATAGCCAAAAATATAATGGCTTATCATAGCCTCCAGATTTTCAACTTTTTGAATTCTAGTAAAATCAAATGTCTTATTTCATCTTTTTTTGGGGTATGATGATAGGGAGGTGGTTGCATGGAGCACAACAATATACTTATTGTAGAGGATGAAAAGAATATTGCTAATGTTATAAAGGCCTATCTGGAAAAGGAAGGCTTTAACACCTTGGAAGCCAGTGATGGTCAAATGGCCTTGGACATATTTGAAAGGGAGGATATAGATCTAATCATATTAGATTTGATGATACCAAAAATTTCTGGAGAAGAGGTCTGTAAAAAAATAAGGGCCAGCTCCACTGTACCCATCATAATGTTAACGGCCAAGAGCCATGAGGAGGATAGGATAGAAGGCCTTTCCATAGGGGCAGATGATTATATAGTAAAGCCCTTTAGTCCTAGGGAAGTAGTAAGCAGGGTAAAGGCTCTGCTTAGGAGGGCCTACCCTCATTCCAGGCCCGCTGCAGAAAAGCTTAGCTTTAATAATGGAGACTTGGAAGTAGATATAGATAGGATGATAGTAAAGAAAAATAATAAGGATGCCAATTTGACAGCTAATGAATTTAAGGTACTGCTAGCCTTGATTTCCCATCAAAACATGGTCCTATCAAGGGAGCAGCTAATCCTTTCAGCCTTTGGCCATGAATACGAAGGTTATGATAGAACCATAGATGCCTATATAAAAAATATTAGGCAGAAGATTGAAGAAAGTCCCAAAGAGCCACAGTATATACACACAGTCTATGGAGCAGGCTACAAGTTTGAAGTAAAAAATAGCTAAGGATATCCTTAGCTATTTTACCTATAAGCAGGCCTTCCCATGAAGCTTCTGCCTCTTCTTCTGCCAAATCCAAAGCCACCACAGCCAAAGGGCCCATGGTCATTTTCTTCATGGAATTTTTCCATATAATTAAAATGTTCTTCCCACTTCCTTGCTTCTTCCTCCGTAATGAGTCCCCTTTCCAAGGCTTCCTTTAACCTTTCCCTTCTTAGGTTAAACATTTCCTTTATCCAGCTTTCCCTATCTTTATATCCCCTGCTATACTTATCTGGAATTATATTAGTTTCCTTTATGCCTGCTCCAAAGCTTGCTATGGCACCAAGGCCAATGATTAGGATTAAAGCCAGTAGAAAAACCTTCCTTTTCATAAAATCCCTACCTCCTTTTACCCCATTATAGCTACTAAATGTGAATAAATTATGAAGAAAAAATTTTCTTTCATAATTTATTCAAGATTAACTGCTATAATATATTACAAATGAATCACCGGAGGTTTGGAAATGAAGCTTTCAAATAAATTGATCTTATCCTTTTTATTGGCTATTTTCCTTTCCATATTCTTAATTAGCCTGATAGCTAACTCCATGATTAATAAAAGATTCGATACTTACCTGGTGGAAGAGCAGCAGGAAAGACTTAAGAGGATCAGCAGGGATTTAAACCAGCTCTATAATGAAAATGGCCATGTATTTTATGAAAGGGAAATAAACTCCTATGCCAGGCTAGAAAATATTTATATAGAAGTAAGGGACCTAGATGACAAGGTCTTATATGCCTCCTCCAATGCTGGACATATGATGCATATGGGTGGCATGCATGGGAGGATGATGAGAAGGCATGGCATGTCTGGTGGCCAGTATGTGGAAAAAGAATTTCCCCTAATGGCAGGGGATGAGAAGATAGGAAAATTAATCATAGGCTATATAGATAATTCATACCTTACAGAAGGGGCCCTGGTATTTAAGGAAACCTTAACTAAATCTATTTTCCTTTCCGCCCTCTTTGCCCTTTTTATTGGCTTGGGAATTAGCATACTCCTATCTAAATCCATCACTAGACCCCTTTTAGACATAAGGAACATGGCTATTGATATTAGGAAGGGAAATTTAAATAAAAGGTCAGTGGTAAAAACCAACACCAGGGAAATTAAGGATCTGTCAGAATCCATTAACTATCTGGCTGAAAGCCTGGCTAGGCAAGAAGACATTAGGAGAAAGTATGCCCAGGATATTTCCCATGAGTTAAGAACCCCCTTAACTACCTTAAAGTCCCACCTGGAGGCCCTTTTAGATGGCATATGGGAGCCTAATGAAGAGCACTTGGGCATCCTCATGGCTGAAATAGATAGGCTGTCTAGTTTGGTGGATGAGCTTAGGAAATCCTTCAGGGCTAGGGAGGATGAGATTATTTTAAATAAGACTACTTTTAACCTATCCCAGGAGCTTGCCACTATTGTTACCAGCTTTATTCCCCTTTATGAGAAAAAGGCTTGTTCCATTGACATGGATATTAAAGACCCTATCTATATCCACATGGACAGGGATAAGCTAAGGCAGATAATCCATAACCTTTTATCCAATTCCCTAAAGTTCTTGGAAAAAGGGGGCAGGGTAAAGATCATCCTAAGGGAGGAAAATAATAAGGCCATCATTAAGGTGATAGATAATGGCATGGGTATTAAGGAGGATGAACTGCCCTTTGTATTTAATAGGTTTTACAGTACAAAAAAGACAGGGGAAGGAGCATCCCCTAGCACAGGTCTGGGCTTAACCATTACCAAATCCATAGTAGAGGCCCATGATGGAAGTATAGATATAGATTCTGTTTATGGTGAAGGGACTGTGGTCACCATTGTTCTGCCATTGGGTAGTTAATTTTTCCAACTGCTTCTGGCATAAAAAACCAAGCCATAAATTTAAATTAGGCTTGGCAATTTCATTTACATACTTATATTTTATCCAGCTGAAAATCTACATCTTCCAATTATTTTGAATCTTTATCAGAAGAATTTTTACAAACATCCCTTGGTGACTGGCAAGGCTCACAGGGTTTTTCTTTATTGTTTATAAGATGGTTATCAATGCCTCTGTCTTCTATATTCTCTGGGATATTGCATACCAGCTTATTGTCCATTACAAGATTTAGTACAGAACTTTCAGCAAGTAAAATTCCAAAATCTCCATTATATGATATTTCATTGTTTAAAAGCATATTGAATTGGCTATTACTGTTTATACCTTCTGTACGATTACATATTATTTTGTTTTCAGCTACAAAATGATTGAAATATTCATCAAAAATATCATAGGTTCCCACTTTAGTTCCTTTTATTATATTTCCAATGGCAACGGAGCCACTTCCTCCATTTATTATTACTCCCTGGCCATTATCTATTAATAAATTATCCAATAACAAATTGTTGGTGCCATAGATTTCCAAACCATTGTTTCTATTTTTTATGGCTTTGTTAGATATAAAGGCATTGTTGCTATCAGGTGCCAAAAATGCTTCATAGCCATCGCCATAACATTCTGTGGCCACATTTTCTATAACCCAGTTATTGGTACTACCTTCAATTAATAGTACTCCATCGTAACATTTGTTTATTTCATTTTTCCAAATTAAATTACCACTGGAGCTTATTACTTCTATGCCATGTTCCAACATATTGTTGATTTTATTATTCACTATTCTATGGCCTGAGCCAGATTCAATTAGTATTCCACTAGCCCGATAATGTCTTATATGGATTCCTTCTATCATGACTCCTTCTACATCTGATAGCACAAAGGCATCAAGGAGAGCACCCTTACCATCAAAGATAACTTCTGAACCCTTGGCAACAATTCTAATATTGTTTTTTGTAATGGCTACAGTTTGAAATTATATAACTTCCTC
>ERZ773359.3370-NODE-3370-length-18376-cov-16.810382_pt1 | contig 18376 bp, 20 predicted proteins | sample MGYA00374955_ERZ773359 | MGnify/ENA primary metagenome ERZ773359 (study PRJEB29098, sample SAMN04486028) | biogas fermenter metagenome | study: EMG produced TPA metagenomics assembly of the Biogas fermentation microbial communities from Germany - Plant 4 DNA1... | reverse complement strand
TACTATAGGAGGGTATGCTTTTTATTTTTTATTCGGACTTTTTCAGTGGTCTCAACACGTCCCCTTGTGTCATCCCCTTGTGTCGGCCGTGTAGTCCGTCCCCTTGTGTCATGTGTTTATTTGCTTATGCTCTGCTTGGCTACTTCAGTCAAGCGGGTAAAGCCCTGCGGGTCGTTGATGGCCATCTCAGACAGTACCTTGCGGTTGATTTCCACACCGGCCACCTTTAAACCGTGCACCAGACGGCTGTAGGAAAGACCGTTGTTGCGGGCTGCAGCGTTGATGCGTGCTATCCACAGGCGGCGGAAATCCCGCTTTTTCAAACGGCGGTGAATATATGCGTACTGGCCGGATTTCATGACCTGCTCATTGGCTACCCTGAACAATTTGGATTTGCTGCCCCGATAACCTTTAGCCAGCTTCAAAATCTTTTTATGGCGACGGTGTGCGGTTATACCACGTTTAACTCTCGGCATTGCTTGCTACCTCCTGTACAGAATTACTGAATCAATGCAGCGATGCGGCTGGTCTCGGCTTTGCTGACCAGACCGGCTTTGCGCAGGCTGCGTTTTCTCTTGGGGGTCTTGTGACCCAGCAAATGGCTGGCATAGGCTTTGGAGCGCTTTATCTTACCACTACCGGTCTTTTTGAATCGCTTGGCAGCACCCCGGTGTGTTTTCATTTTCGGCATTTATGTTTCCTCCTTTTTTTCTTTGTCGATATCGGCTTTAGGTACAAAGATGGTGGTCATATTTCTACCTTCCACTTTGGGGCTCTTTTCTACAGTGGAGATATCCGCTAAAGTCTCAGCAAGTTTATTGCAGAGTCTCTCACCTAGCTCCGGGTGGGTTATCTGCCGTCCCTTGAACATGATGGTCAGTTTGACCTTGTCGCCGGCCATTAAGAACCTCCTGGCGTTTTTGGCCTTGGTCTGAAAATCATGTTCCTCAATGTTAGGCCTCATCTTGACTTCTTTCACTGAAATAGTCTTTTGCTTTTTGCGCGCTTCCCTTTCACGCTTATTCTGTTCAAACTTGAATTTACCGTAATCCATGAAACGACATACCGGCGGTTTAGCTGATGGCGCTACCTCAACCAGATCCTGGTTCCTTTGCAGCGACATTTCCAAGGCTTCACGGAGTGGCACAATCCCAAGCTGTTCCCCGGTTTCACTGATGAGCCTAACCTCTTTGGCCCGGATTTCCTCATTAACTCTCCAATCCTTACTGATAAGAAATTCACCTCCACATAAATATAAGCGAGCACGAGGCTCGCTTCTTATACGCCAAGTCTGCTAAGTCGAATTTTAGCAAACCGTTACGAATCGTATCATACCTTACTAACACTCAGTCGTAAGGTGAGAAGCTGTGCTCCTGCTTTATCCGCAAATCATTATATCATAACCATAAATGCCCTACAAGGACTTTATCTGATAACTTTTTCCGCTATTTCCCGCTGCAGGTCGCTGATAAATGCGGACACTTCCCGGCTGCCGAGATCGCCCTCCTTGCGGTGTCTCACGGAAACGGTGCCGGCTTCTACCTCTCGGTCCCCCACTACCAGGAGGTAGGGGATTTTCTGCAGCTGGCCTTCACGAATCTTGTAGCCGGTTTTCTCACTGCGCAGGTCGACCTCAGCCCTGATTCCGGCCGCTTTGAGGCGTTCCCAAACCTCTTTGGCATAATCGTGATGCCGGTCGGTAATGGGCAAAACCCTGGCCTGCACCGGGCTCAGCCAGGCCGGGAAAGCCCCGGCAAAATGCTCGGTTATTATGCCGATGAAGCGCTCGATGCTGCCGTAAATGACGCGGTGAATCATCACCGGGCGGTGCCTTTCCCCGTCTTCGCCGATATAGGTGAGATCAAAGCGCTCCGGCATCTGGAAATCCAATTGAATGGTGCCGCACTGCCAGGTTCTGTCCAGCGAGTCCCTGAGGTGGAAATCTATCTTGGGGCCGTAAAAGGCACCGTCGCCGGGATTGATCTTGTAGTTCATGCCTTTTTCCTTTAACGCCTGTTCCAGGGCATTGGTGGCCACTTCCCAGTCCTCATCGGAACCCATTGATTTTTCGGGTCTGGTGGACAGTTCCACATGATAGGGGAAGCCGAACAGGCTGTAAAAGCGGTCGATGAGGTCTATAATCCCTTTGATTTCATCGATGATCTGTTCCGGCAGCATGAAGAGGTGGGCGTCATCCTGGGTAAAGGCGCGCACCCGCATCAGGCCGTGCAACACCCCGGAAAGCTCATGACGGTGCACCAAACCCATTTCGCACAAGCGCAGGGGCAGTTCCTTGTAGCTGTGCAGATTCTGCTTGTATGCCAAAAGCCCGCCCGGGCAGTTCATGGGCTTGACCGCATAGTTTTCATCATCGATCTTGGTGAAATACATGTTCTCTTTGTAATGATCCCAGTGCCCGGAGCGGTGCCACAGTTCTTCATTCAGGATTATCGGGGTGCGAATCTCCTGGTAGCCGGCCAGGGTGTGTTCCTGACGCCAGAAGTTTTCGAGTTCATTGCGAATTATCATGCCCTTGGGCAAAAACAGGGGAAAACCGGGTCCTTCATCCACTGTAACGAACAGGCCCAACTCCCGCCCCAATTTGCGGTGGTCGCGCTTTTTGGCCTCTTCCAGCTTGTGCAGGTAATCATCCAGCTGTGCTTTCTTGGGGAAAGAAGTGGCGTAGATACGCTGCAGCATGGCATTATCCTCACTGCCGCGCCAGTAGGCCCCGGCCACGCTCATCAATTTGACCGCTTTGACCTTGCCGGTTGAGGGCACATGCGGGCCGGCGCAGAGGTCGACAAATTCGCCCTGCTGATAAAGGCTGATCAAAGCGTCTTCTGGCAGATCCTCAATCAGTTCTACCTTGTAGTTTTCGCCCCTCTCTTTAAAAAAGCGGATGGCTTCCTCACGGGGCATCTCTTTGCGTATAATGGGATAGTCGGCTTTGATGATATTGTTCATTTCCGCTTCTATGGCTTCGAAGTCCTCGGGAGTGAAGGTATGGGTACTGTCGAAATCATAATAGAAGCCTTTATCTATGGCCGGTCCAATCGCCAGCTGAGTGTCCGGCCACAGCCTTTTGACCGCCTGAGCCATGATATGCGAAGAGCTGTGGCGGTACACATCCTGGCCGGCCGGGTCTTCAAAGCCTAACAGCTCCAGCACCCCGTCTTCATTGAGGGGCTGGTTCAAATCGACCAGTCTGCCATTGAACCGGGCTACCAGCGACTCTTTGGCCAACTTCTTGTTAACACTCTCAATTGCCTGCAAAAGGGTGGTTCCTTCCGGGAACTGCCTTTCACTGCCGTCTTTTAACCTTACTGAAACCATATTTTAATTACCTCCTGCCGCAATCTGTCAGTTTGGGAAAAGCAAAATAATAGTGACCTGTATCAATCCCAACAGGAAACCCAGAACGCCACCCAATATCTCAATAAACCTCAACTCAGTATGAGAAACCTGACGTATCATCACTTCCAGTTCATTGAGCTCAAAGGCGTTGATCCTATCCTCTACCAACTGCTTAACGCTTGTCCGGGAGGTAACAGTTTCACGGCTGCTTTTGATAGCCTGGCGGATTATATGATCTGCCTCCTGGCGCACCACTTTTTCCAGGCTGTCCTCAATCAAGCCATACAGCTTGTTGGGGGTAATGCGCAATATGGTTTTACTGAGCCGTTGTTTGAGAACCTGTACTATCTCGGTTACAATACGCTGGCGCAATTCCGGGGTATCGACATAGTCGATAAGGTCATCTATGGACAACAATTGCTCTTCAATAAGCTCCCCGATGCTGCTGGCAATCTCCCGGTGCCGCTTGGGGAGCAGGCCTTGCAATTCAAAAAAAACCAGTTTAACTGGTTGCCTGGGCCAGAAGAGCATCTTTATGGCAAAAACATTGGTGATATATCCAATAAAGGCGCCGATCAATGGAATAGCCAATAACTGCAAGACTCATAGGCCACCTTACTATATTTAAACAAAATATAGCAGATTTCATAAGCGGTCGCAATAAAGAGGGTTAACAGACAGGGCGGTTAATTTGGAAGCCACAAGTGTATTGGTCAGGGCCGGCGCAAGCCCGCCTCATGCCCTTTTAACTGGCCGCAGCGTTCGCATCCCTGACAGGTGACAATGCGGTCCTGAAATACATTGCGGATCATGGTTACAGATTCCTTGGAGGGCAGCGGGTTGTTCTCATGAATGACAATCCGCCGCGGGGCAATGGTTACCAGAATGCTGACCAGCACATCGTCCAGATCTATCTCTTCAAACAGCATATCCTCAAGATAATACTCGATATAATTGTCATCAATTTTGCTTCCCGCGCTGTCCCACAGGTAGAACACGCCGTTGCTGCTCATCAAGAGGTTTACTTCTTGTATCTTGGGGGGCTGAGTTTCCACAAAATAGCGCAAGAGATTGACGAAATCGTTGTATTCCTTTTCATTGCGCAGCTCCTCAATAGCCACCTCCACGGCAAACTTTATCTCAGTCAGATAGTCCTGCATCCAAAAAGTGATAAATCCCTCCACCACCAGCTGCGGGGCGTCTTCAATGTAGCCCAGGATGCGGCTGGCAATGCGGCTTTTGCGGCCAAAGTTCATAAGCAGGTTCAGGCTTTCGCTGGAGTGACAGCATTTCATAAACTCTTCCGCTTTGCTGAGCAGACGGGCTTTGTCACCGGGAGGAAACGCTCGACAGGTACGCTGTATTTCCCGCCACAACAACCTCGATTCCCAGGCAGTAACGATATGTTCAGCAATGGCCTCAGCCAGTTGATGCTTGCAGATGTAGGTAATGTCCTCAATACGGAAAACGCCTTCATCCCGGTCGGGCAAATACAGCCTGAAGATCAGGCTATCGGTATCGTCATCCAGGCGCTCGCAAATGATCTCCACCTCATAGCCCCGCTGCTTTATCCATTCCAGCCGCTCATTTATCAATTCACCCAGGCGGTTGTTGGCCCGCTGGGTGATGACCTGCAATTCGTAAACCATAAATGGCCTCCTATTTCTAAGTTAGTCTAATTATATGTTTGCCAAATTTTCATTATTCAGTAGCAGCTTTGGTGCATCATAGTGTAAATGCTGGATATGAATGCATATGGAGGGGCTTGATATGATGGGTTGGCAATAAGCGGGACAAAATGGGAATCTGATTAATAGGGACCATCATCCTGGTTTGTCACCTTTGCGACATTAATCTCTTCTCGATCATTCCTTAAAATACAAATAACCCCTGTGTGTAGGGATCTGTGCACTATGACCGGTCATACCTTGGTTCTCAGCCGTTATTTTGCTTATATAGGCCTGCTTGCCGCTGTTTTTTTGATTTTGTCTGCGCTGGTATTGTGTTATGGATAATCTTCTATTATAATTATCATAACTTATCTTCATACCTTCACTCCCTATTAATTTAAACCGGCTGTACGCCGGTTTATGCTTTGCCAGAGTCTAATAAAGCCAGAACTGCCATTATTAAATTACGCATTCTGCATCGTCTATAATGATCACCCCGGGGGCTAGATGTGGGGACCGTGGCGAATGACCTGGGGCACTTTAGGCCATCGATTACCACACACATATTTTTCAACGCGCTGATGACTGCCCGGAGCGTGCTGCTAACAAGATGGACGAACTATTCTCTAGCAGCATCAACGCTAAATAGGCCAGGATATTACTCCGTAAACGTACTGTCAGCAATTTGTCAGCAAGTGGCCAAAACAGAAAATGAATAAAAACACCGGGGCTCTCAAAACCCCGGTAATGCTGTCTTTTATGGTGGGCCGTATAAGATTCGAACTTATGACTTCTTCCGCGTCAAGGAAGCACTCTCCCACTGAGTTAACGGCCCATCATTTTGCTTTTAAATTATATAACGATTATAAGCCAAAATCAACACATTACCGCTAGAATTGTTCGCCAAACACGAATCTGGATAATTGAATTCTGACCTTAGCTTTTCCTTTTAAAGGCCAAAAATACAAGCTTCCTTTTAAAAACGTTTAGATTTAATTACAAGAAAAAGGCTTGCCATACATAGCGACGCTTTTGGGGATAGACGCTCCTCTTCTATTACTCTATGATCCCGGCCATCCCCAGACAACATCGACCACCCATCCCGCGATCCAGGCTTTTTGTCCTGCTTTGTAAACCTCATACCAGCCGTCCAATTGCTTGATCACCGGCATTTGCTCCCCTTTGGCGGCTTTGCCGATTACACCATAAATAGTTCCCGGTCCGCTGCGCATATTGGCCTGCGCAGCAGTGACCACTACCCCCACCGCCTTTAGTCCGTCAGCCGGGGGAATGTAGACGTATGCAGCAGCATTGCCATCGTCCCAGGAAGCAGTGCCTCCCAGGGCTTCCACCACAAAGCGCAAGGGGACCATAGTAGTTTGGCCATATTTGCGAACAGGAACATCGGTTTTCCAGACCGCACCATTAACAGTGGGCTTAAAGCTGTTTACCGGCAATACGATTCGCTTGCTGCCCCACTCCACCGTAGCGGTCTGACTGGCATTATTCCAACCGACAGTGGCCCCTGCCGCAGCGAACATTTCGCGCAGCGGCACCAACAAGCGCTGATTCTCTACCCTGGGTGGGGTCGAGAATGACACTGCCCGGTTGTTGAGCACTATGCGGGGAATTCTTGATACCTTTGCATCCATGTTGCCGGGTGCTGGAACAGCTGATGCTGCCGATTGCCCGGCAATCATATCCTGGCGGATGTAAGCCCCATTGCCGTCCGAGGTCTGGATTAGATACCAATCTCCTTCTTTTCCCAGGAGGGTTAATTGCTCTCCCAAACTGGCCTGCCCGATAATATCATAATCGGTTCCCGGGCCAGAGCGCAGATTAGCCGCTGTCACTCCTACTGTCAACATTTGCGGCGGGTCTGCCTCAAGCAGGGATGAGTGCACCCAGCCGGTTAACGCCCCGAGCTTCACCTGGCACCATTGGCCAGCTTCACCGAGCACCTCTACCCGGGTATTTTTATACAGGCATCGTGAGATTATATAATCCGTTCCCGGGCCACTGCGCACATTGACCACACTGCCGACCACCGTTGCGTTTGCAGCATGAGCCGGTTTGGTCATCGCCCCCAACAAAATGCCAATAAATATCAAAATAACGACAAACCGCCCAAAGCTTATAGAGCCCTGACTCTTGGCGGTTTCATTTTCGACAGCATCCACGCGTGAATCCCCCCGGTCAAAATTACTTGACATATAATAAATACGAACTGCAGATACTGAAAGGTGGGGCAAAAAGTCATTATTTGATGGATGCCGCATACTGTCCCAGCCTGCTTTTGACTCTGCCCTTCATATCCCAGGAACAGTTTGATTGTTGAGGAAATATCAAATAATTTTTTCAGAGTAAAGGATTTTATGAGTTAAACTTGAACTATGAAAAGAGAAAATATATGGAGGGGAAGCTATGGCTAAGGAGCTAATCGGTACCATCAAAACGCCGCAAATGGAGGAAAGAACCGAGGTTTGGGCAGAGGAGCAAGCTGATTGCTGGCGCATCTTTTTGCTCGATCCGGATGAAAACCGCCAGGATACGGAACATTGCGCCAAATCGGCGGTGGAGGCCCTGGTTTTGGCCTGTAACATCTGGGGTACTGAAGAGTGGGATCTAAGGCTGGCAGATGAGGGGTAAGGGCGTCTGAACTGGAAAAGCACAAGCTTCAATATATACCGGGGTTAAGCCCCGGTATATTATTTGTGCAAAATCAGCACCATACCAGGACTGGGCTCTTGGCCCAATTAGCACGGGTGTTATGTCATTTATGCAGGCAAATGCCTGCGCGCCTTTAGTACTTTGAAATGCCTGCAATCGTCCGCAAAATTACGAAAAACGACAATCTGCTCTACACCTTAACCGCTTTTTCACTCCTTCCTTTGTGATGCATACCGCAGTTGAAGCAAGCATATTTTTGAGCAGGAAGGCAGCAGCCCGGTTATCCTGGCTGAGCGGCTGAAAGCTGAGATATTGCAATAAACCTGCTCTATTCGCCATACAATTCGCTATGAAGAAGGGTGTGATGATTTGCCCAGGTTTTTTGGCTTTTATCAAATGAGCCCCCGTACCAGGGTTACGGTAATGGCCATATTGGTCTTGCTGCTTCTGGCCGGCAGTGCGGTATATGTGCAGGCCTTTTACCGGCAAAAACCGCTTCAGGAAGTTCAGACAGACAAGAAGATCGTGGCTTTAACCTTTGATATCAGCTGGGGTTATGAGACCCCGCCAGCAGTGCTGAAAGTCCTCAAGGATCATCAAGTACAATGTACTTTTTTTCTTTCCGGGCCCTGGGTAACGCAGTATCCGGAAATAGCCAGACAGATTAAAGACGATGGCCATGAAATCGCCAGCCACGGCTACCGCCACATCAATCTGACCAACTTCAGCAAAAGCGAAATTAAAGCAGAGCTTATGAAGGCCCATCAGGCTATAACAGCTGTCACCGGTGAGTCCCCGCGCCTGTTTCGCGCCCCCAATGGCGACTACAATAACAATGTGATCAAAGCTGTTTATGAATGTAATTATAGAGCCATTCGTTGGGGCACCGATTCTTTGGACTGGATGAACCCGGGCATTTCGATAATCGTCGACAGGATCAACAAGCATATTCATCCCGGTGATATCATTCTCATGCATGCCAGCGATACCTCCAAACAAACCGCCCAGGCCCTGCCCACCATAATCGAAAATATTCACAGTCAGGGTTACGAAATCCTGACTGTAAGCGAACTGCTGGCAGAGGCGGCTGCCAATCCATAAAATTTGGATACCGAATATGCATATGCCTGATCGGAGGCAGAAGCGGCGGTTGCTCAATACAACCTGGAGGTACCAGAAAACTGAAGAAGCCATTTAAAATGGTTAAATGGCTTCTTCTTATTCCCTGTCATCTTTTTCTTCTTCAATATGCTCTAAGCCTATGGAACGAAGGATTTCATCTATTAATTTCTTGTCCACTCATTTATCACCTCCCTCTGATGGATTATCTACCTGCTTTTTATATTATAACACTTTTTAATATAAAATGCTGACGAGATTTATAGTATAACACCTAAATCGTATGCATTGCAAGCATTTATTATTCCGCATCATCTTCCGCAGTACACCCTGCTTCCAGTTCCCCATGCCCGGTAATGATCTGGCGCGGTATTTTTTCGATCGTTGTCGCGGCAGGAAGGGATTTGGCAGCGGATATGCCCAGATCCTTCAAACGGCGCGCGGTAACTAAAACCCGGCTTTCCAGCGACCCAACCGCCTGATTGTATGCTTCTACACTGCGTTCCAGACCTTTGCGCAAATCATCGAAATGCCTGGCCAGGACATGGATGCGGTCATAGAGGTTTTGCCCCAGATTGCTTATCTCCCGGGCGTTCTCAGCGATAGCTTCCTGTTTCCAGCCGTAGGCCACCGCCTTGAGCATGGCGATCAAGGTGGTAGGTGTGGCCAGCATGACCTGCTGATTGAAGCCGTACTCAATCAGTTCAGGGTCATATTCTAAAGCCGCACTGAAAAACGCTTCCCCAGGGACAAACAAAACCGCAAACTCCGGGGTGGGCTGAAACTGCTCCCAATACTTTTTGCTCCCCAGCTGGCTGATATGTACCCGCAGCTGCCTGGCATGATCGGACAACCTGGCTCGCTGCTGGGCAGGATCTTCACTCTCCAATGCCTCCAAGTAGGCCTGCAGAGGGGTTTTGGAATCAACTACCACATAACGCCCCCCGGGGAGCTTCACGATCAAATCCGGACGCAAGCGTGAATCGGAGGAATCACTGCTGTGCTGCTCCACGAAGTCGCAGAAAGCCGCCATTCCCGCCATCTCCACCACGCGGCGCAGCTGCAGTTCGCCCCAGCGCCCCCGAACCTCAGGCCGCCTCAGGGCTTTGACCAGGTTAGCGGTTTCTTTTTGCAGCCGGGCCTGGGTCTGGGACATATTCCCTACCTCTGCCATCAAGCTGGCATAAGCGCTGGTGCGCTCCTTTTCCAGCTCCTGAACCTTTTGATCCACCTGTTTTAAGGCCGTCAATACCGGTTCAACCAGGGATTGAATGGCTTTGTACCTGGTTTCCATATCGCTTTTGGCTGATTCCTGGTATTTCTCCAGAGAAGTGGTGGCGAGCTCCAAAAACGACTGATTATTACTGCGCAGGGCTTCAGCAGACAGCGCGGCAAAGGCCTCCGTCAGTTTTTCCCGGGCCTGTTCCAGCAACTGCTTCTGCTCGGCCAAGCGCTTCTCCCCCTCCTCAAGGCGCTGCTCCAAAGCTGCCTGGGTCATGTGCAGCTGGTTAAGCTCGTTTCGCAATTGGCTGATTAAGTTCTCCTTTTCCCCCAGGCTGTTTTCCAGTTCAGCAATGCGAAGACATCTCTCTTCAGCCGCTGAGCGCTTCTGCTGCTGATCCTGCAATTCGCTGTATAAAGCGGCGATTTGCTCCCCGAGCTGAGCTTCTCTCTGGCGCAGCTCCTCCAGGTGCTTTTCCTGCAGCCTGAGATTTTCCTGGTACATAGCCCGCTCGGCTTCCATACTTTGCTGGTATAACAGCCTTTGGCCATCCAGTCGCCCGCGCATAAATATGTATGTGCCTAAACCGCCCATCACCAGGCCAGCTGCTAAAGCCAATAGTATAAACCAATCGCTCATTCTTGGTCAGCCTCTCTTTCGCCTTCTCCCTGCATCTCAGTATAGCTTAACAATACCCTGCCTTAAATCCCATTTTCCGCTGCCAGGGTGACAAATGGGGACGGTCCTTTTTTGTCACATTTTTGGAAAAATGTGACAAAAAAGGACCGTCCCCATCTGTCACCCAAAGGACCGTCCCCAACTGTCACCGGGCACAGAAAGAGTCCGGGATGTTCCCGGACTCGCTGCTTATCTTATTTAGCTTGATTGCTATTCCAGCTTCTCCAACATATCCAAAACCATATCGAAGAAGTAGCTTATATCTTCACGATCATTGATTCCGGCTTTAAAGCCCACTTCAGGAAACCGCCCGCCACTGTTGATCTTGACATCTACAGTGTAGTTGGCCTGTTCCATATCGGATTCTATATTATCAACCTCGATGTCACCCCATTCTTCCTCAATGCCCAATTCTTCTTCATTGAGCAGCTTAGCATAGGCTTTGGTATCAATCTCATCGCCATGATCAATGATCTGGGTTACTATCCAGAGGATATCTGCTACGTTTATGTCCAACTCTTCCGCTAACTGCATAATCTCATTGGCAACCGGAGTAATCTTAAGTAGATCGGATAAGTTCACTGGATCGCCTTTACCCCATCTCTTACTCACAGCCTCACCTCCGCATCTTGCTGCATTCCCCATAAATCTACATGCAAACCGTTTTGCACTGTTCCCTTCACGCCTTGTGCATTTTGACATTATCTGCCGTCTTTTCTGGTCTCTGTTTATTTGATTATATGTGAACTGCACAAAAAAAAACAGTGCAATAAAAGGAAATACAATATTATTATTCTCTTGTCACAGAACACCGCCCGGATGAGAAGGTTATTAGGCCTCTCCCCGGTTAAGCAGGAATCAGGCTTCCAAAAGACCTTAAAACTTAATAAACCCTTCTCTATAACTATATGTCGTATAAATCAGCCGGATACCTAAATATTATTTCGAAACCTGCAATGGGCATGAGCATGCTCAATGAAAGTCCCTGGTTATACTACCACTCCAATATATGATATGGCAATACTATTATTGGAAAAACCGATTTTAGTAAGAGATGCGGGCATAATGTTAACCTGCCACAGGTCAAGGTCGGACTGAATTCTGCTCAAGACCGCCTTGATCACTCCGCCATGGGTTACTGCTGCCACTGTTCCGCGGTGTTTCTGTTTGATGTCCGCAATAGCCTCCAGACTTCGATTGGCTACATCACTGAAGGATTCACCCCCGGGCACACAAAACTCTGCCAGGCTATTATACCACTGTTCAAATTCTGCCCGATAAATAGCATAGACCTGATTAAAAGTCAAGCCTTCCCATTTGCCGAAGCAGAGCTCGCGCAGCCGGGGATCGATCAATGGCTTGAGATTAAAGGCCTGAGCTATTATTTCCGCTGTCTCTCGTGCACGCACCAGGTCGCTCGCATACACCGCCTCGACCTTTTCAAGCTGCAGCAGGTGCTCAGCCAGACGCCGGGCCTGCTGCCTTCCGGTATCGTCAAGCGGAATATCGGTATGGCCCTGATACTTCTGGCTGGCATTCCACTCGGTTTGCCCGTGCCTGATGAGAATTAATTGCATGGCTTTTCACCCTTTCGCTGGATGTTGCTCAACTCACCAGAAGTGCTGCGGTGATGATAAAAATGGTTTCACTGCTTTCGCAAACCGCCCCGAAAGTATCCCCGGTTACGCCGCCCAGCTGTTTTGCTATCCAGGCTGCTATCAAAGCGCCCAGGGCAATGGTGATAACAGCTGCGGTAAGGGCCGTCCAGGCCTGAGCCAGCCAGGCACCGGCCAGCAGCAGCAATAAAGCCCCCATCAACTTGGGGTATCCTGCCTCTCCGCCAAAGGCTGCTCCCAGCCCACCGCCAGGCCGGGCATAGGGATAACGGCATATGGTGTACACCATCATAAAGCGCCCCACGGCGGGCGCAACCAGCAAAACCCAGGACTGGTCCGCAATGGCCAGGCTATCCAAAAAGGCCACTTTCAGCAGGATGACTATCACCAGGGTTATGGCTCCCATGGCCCCAATCCGGCTGTCCTTCATGATTTCCAATTTCTGTTCTTTGGCCCGTCCGCTGAACAAACCATCAGCAGAATCCATCAGCCCATCGAGGTGCAGAGCCCCGGTAATCAACACCCAGACCGAGAGGATGAGAACCTCAGCCGCAATCCCCGGTCCGAGCGGTTCACAGAGGCGCACAACGGCAAACAGTATCATACCAATGATAAATCCAACTAATGGGTAATAGTACAGTGAATTGGCGAATTCCCTTTCATCAGCAACCCGGTTGCCGTAAACCGGGGCTATGGTGAGAAAGCTGATCGCCAGCAGCATGCTTCGCATACGATTCCTCCTAAAAACCTTGCTGTAATTGATATAAGAGCTTTAATTGGCTGTTTTCGACCTCACGATTATATGAGTCCTGAGCGCATATCGACATATTTTGCTCCTGCGCTCAAGAGGCAGGACTAAAGCATTCATTCTCATATAAATTGCTTATTGACATATTGTGCGCCTGTGCCCGGGACCAATATCAGCTATAAAGCCCCGGCATCTCTGCTGCTTATCGACATATTATGTCCCTGTGCCGGTTTGGAAGGCCTACCATGAAAATCCTGTGTATTTGCCGCTTGAGCGAGTTTTAATATCGCTTTTAAGTGGGCAAATTATAAAAAAATGAGGATGGCCGGGTATGGAATTCAAAAAGGATTTGACTTCATTTGACAGAAGCTTACGAGTCACAATGGGATTGTTTCTTATTGGCCTGGTTATCTTGCAGCCCGTACTCTTAAACAGTACCTGGCAAATTGTCCTGGCGGTAATGGGCCTGGGTATGCTGGCCGAGGGCTTCAATACCAGGTATTAATCCTTGCTGTCAGCACCTTTCAAACACTGCTTACTGGAACAAGGCAGCTTCCTGTCTTGTTTATTTAATATACCCGAATATACCCGCATTGCATCTACAACCACCTTCCCATGAGAAATCCGAATATTAATGCCAATACGCTGATTAGCAACAGCTTTACCATTTCCGCGGGAGGGGTGTTTACGGTATCGCGTACCGCAATATCCCAAAAGGAGCGCCTCTCCAATCTATGCCCAATCTCGATTCTTTCCCCCATGGCCGAAGCCATTCTGGCACAGCTATCGGCAATGTGCTCCTGAACTGCCAGGGCTTCCTCCCCCCATAACTCCAGGCAGCGTTTAAAAAGCCAATCACCCTGTTCATTGATGAAATCGGCAACCAAATCCAGTGCCTCAGACCACTGTTGATTCCATAAGGCTTCATCTGGTATGGAATCAATCAATTCAGTGGCGCAGGCTCTGATAGTATCCAACACCTGGTTCACAAATTCCTCTAATCTGCCCATCCCATCTGCTTTATAGAGCTTTTCGCCCGATTTGGCGGCCTGTCTGACCCGTTTCAGCAAGGCTGGTTTTCTACGCTGGACTATTCCGGCAATATCAATTTTACGTCGATTTTCTATTTGCGCCATACCAAAACAATCACCTCGCTATCTGAGCTATTCTCCCTGGGCAAAAGAGTTTCCTCCATAATTAACAAAGCTGCCCGCATATTGACCGTAGATTAGCCATCTTCCCCCATGCTTCCTGGCTCAATGCCAACACCTGCAATTGACCGGCAGCATCGATATAATTTAATTTTATGTTGGAAAAAATTTACGGGTACCTGCTTCAGGTACCCGTTTGGCTCGATTTATCTTTTCACTACAATTTGGCCTGGACGTTTTTGACCAGCAATTTCATAGTGCTGTACATTATGTCCGGCGGGTAATAGCCCATGCCGCCTTTATAGTATCGCTCAAATACCTTTTGCCCCACCTGTTCCTCGTCCTCTCCGGCCTCCAAAGCGGTCTTGATGAAGGCAAAGGCCTCTTCCGCAGCCTTGATGGTCTCATCTAAAAACTGCGCGACCTCATCACCTTGAATAATATCGCCATGTGCCATGGCCAGGGTTTTTATGGGCAGGCCTTTAAAACGGTTTAAGGTCGCGATATAGCTGTCATAGTCCTGGAAAAAGACCGGGGATATCTCCCCCGGGCCGGTTTTGTACCCGGCGGCATCCGAAGCGAACAGAATCTGCTCGGTTTCCAGATATACCGCCAGCGAACAGGGACTGTGCCCCGGGGCTTCCAGTATGTCAAGCTTGAGAGTGTCCCCTAAAAGCAGCTGGTCGCCTTCCCCTACCACCACATCAACCGGAATTGTATTGCAGGCTGGCGCCTCAGGCTCTTCGGAGATAAATCCGGCCTGCAGGTAGGATTTACTTACATAGAGATCGCTGTTAAATGCGCTTGCCATGGCCTTCTCTTTGGAAAGAACCTTTTGCGCAGTGCTGCTGCCTACTACCAGAGCGTCGGGGAACAGCTCTTTAAGCATGGGAATGCCGCACACATGGTCGAAATGGGAGTGCAGCACCACTATGTATTTGATGTCAGGCTTATCCTCCAGAGCCGCCCACTGCCCGGCAAAAATCTGTGCTCCCGCACTGGTTCCGCATTCTATCAAAGCGGCTTCTTCCTGGCCAACCACATAATAATTGAAAAACCCATTCCCGAACAACTTGACATTTTCCGTCAGCTGCTGCATATTGTTATTCCCTCCTTCAAAAACGTTTACAAATCAACCTGATACCCCTGGTTGGCCCGGCTTCATTTATTAAAAAACGGCTTTCCAAAGGCATTGTGATGCACCTTGTGGTAAGGCAGCTGGCTGTCTTCGATAGGGGCTTTTTGTTCAGCCGGATACCCGACAGCGACAATGGCCAGCACCTGGTAGTTGTCAGGTAAGTTGACCAGCTGTTTGACATAATTTGAAGAAGTCATGTGATCCTTGTGCCAGCGCTCTCTCACCTGTATCCAACATGAACCCAGGCCCATAGCCGTAGCCTGCAGGTGCAGGAGCAGGGTGCATATGGATGAGTCTTCCACCCAAACATCACATTTGCCTGGATCGGCGGCCACAATAATCCCCAGGGGTGCCCCGGCCAAAAACGAAGCGCTGTGTTCCTTGCACAGAGCCAGCTTGTTAAGCAGCTCCGGGTCTTCCACCACTATAAATTCCCAGGGGCGCCGGGTGCGCGACGATGGGGCCATCAAGGCGGCTTTCACTAATTCCTCAATCTGCCACGGCTCTAACTTTTTGTCTTCGAATTTGCGTATACTGCGTCTTTTTCGTAACAGGTTCAGCATCATAATTCTCCTCCTCCGAAAAAATCTAATCTATATTGTTAAATGTATTACAGCCATCAATCAGCATCCACCATTGCCATCTCAGTAAGAATCCGCTCACACATGGCCGGATTGCCAGCCACCAGTGAAACCCCGCGTTTTTTGGGCAGGTAAACCACTTTGCCGCCGGCTTCCTCCACCAGCAGGGCACCGGCAGCCACATCCCAGATACTGAGGTTCAATTCCCAGTATCCGTCCAAAGCACCTGAGGCTACATTGGCCAGGTCATAGGCGGCTGAACCCATGCGGCGGATTCCCCTTACCCTGGGGGTAAAGTGGGCAAAATAGTTAACATTGTTATCCGGGTGAGTGGCCCGATCATAAGGGAAGCCAGTGGCCAATACACACTGTCCCAATTCAGTCTTCTTTGACACAGCTATCGGCTTGCCGTTGAGAAAAGCGCCCTTTCCCCGAATTGCGGTAAAAATCTGATCCACAACCGGAGCATACACCACTCCCATTACAGTCTGGCCCCGATACTGCAGGGCTATAGAAATCGAAAAAATAGGCAATCCCTGCGCGTAGTTGGTGGTTCCATCCAGGGGGTCGATAATCCACAGATACTCAGAATGGCCGATTTGCTGGCCCTGCTCTTCGGATAAAATGGCATGCTGGGGATAGGTATGACGCAGTGCGGTTATCAAATACTGTTCAGAATAGTGATCAACCTCTGTCACCAGGTCAACACCTGAGGATTTTGTGGCTATTCCCAGGTTTCTGCCGCTCAGGTTGGCTTTTTGAATTTCGCCTACCGACCTGGCCAGGCTGCAGGTTTGATCGAGGATTTGGTCAAGGTCCAAAATGTCAGCTACTTCACTGATCGATGTCACCAGACAGTTTCTCTCCTTCCTGAATACCAGACACCGGGTTTTCCCTGTAAGCAATCGCTACTGGCAATTTATGCGGGAATGATGCTATTCAAGAACCAGCACCGGTTTTCAGACATCACTATCATTATTTGCAGTTCCGGCACTCTAATGCAATACGGGGCCGTTTTCTGCTGTCATATATCAAAAACATCTTACGCAAACAGTTTTTGGTATATTCTCTCCAGATGAGCCTTGTGGCCTCGCTCCATAAGGGCCAGGCGCTCAAACAGGGCTTTTTCCTCATCACGCTTGCTGAGCTGGGCCAAAACGGAGTAATCTTTTATAGCCTGCTCTTCCCTTTTAATGGCCAAAAGCAGCGCCTCAGCAGGCTTCATCTCCGGGGTCAGGCTGGGAGTGGGTACGTGTTCGGTCAGCTTCAAATCCCCGGGGATCACGAACAGGCCTGATAATCCCTGGTCAAGCAGGACCTGTAACGCTTCCCGGTGCTGCCACTCTTCTTCCGCCAGGCACCGGCATATCTTAACTGTTTCCTGATCTGTAAACTGCTTTGAGAGGGATAAATAGTAGTCATAGGCTTCGATTTCGCTGGCGATCGCCTGAATGATAATGTTTTGGATTTGTTTGGGTGGCATATTAATCACCTTTAATCCTGGGATTGCCCTCAGTATATCCAAATCAGAATTGATGGGCAACAGGTTTGCAAACCAGCACAAAGCCGGGCTGCAACCCGGCCGAATGCTCACCACTGGGCATCAACCCAAAGCCTGCCCGATTACCCCGGCTACATTAAATTGGGGTCGGGGTCTCGTCCCCCGTCAACCGTCAAAAGCATATTCAAGGCATACTGGTCGGCTTCATAGCCGGCCCGCAGTTTGCCGTAATCCCCGATATGCAGGTAATAGTCCAGAACATGCTTCATATATGAAACCATCACCTGCACACCTTTATCCGACAGATTTATTAAAAGATACTGCAGAAAAAACATCACCGCAGCCGGTGCATAGTAGTTTTCCTCGCCCAAAGGCAGGCTGATATCGATATCGCGATCGAGTTCATTGGTGCCATAGAATTGCGAGCGAAAGATGCGCTGCGGGGGCTCATCGGAATCGACCAGGCGCTGATTATCGTCCAGCACATTGATGCGGGCTACTGAACCGTCATCAAGCGGGTAGTTGGCCATGGCGCAGAAGTAATCATAGACATTGAGCAAGAGGGCATTGGCAGTGTTGGTTTTTCCAAGGGTGAATAGTATTTTGGCGAGGAACATAGCGAAGAAGCGTATTATATCCAGTTCACGGATACCGGAGATGTAAGCGGTTATGCCTACCCAAGCCCTCTGCCGGTCAAAGAAGTTGATTTCCAGACGGCACATGGTACCGCCGGACAGCTGTTTAAAGACTCCCCCCATTTTTCTCCCACCTTAACTATCTATTAAAATATATTATAGCAGAAATCGCCCCATGCTGAGGGTAAGGGCTGGGGCTAAAGGTAATATATGGCATATAGCCACAGCAACTGTATTTCTACCAGCCAGGATATTTGGCCTTCCATTCTTCATCGTCACGATAGGCGGTC
>ERZ773359.3358-NODE-3358-length-18439-cov-7.776436_pt1 | contig 18439 bp, 24 predicted proteins | sample MGYA00374955_ERZ773359 | MGnify/ENA primary metagenome ERZ773359 (study PRJEB29098, sample SAMN04486028) | biogas fermenter metagenome | study: EMG produced TPA metagenomics assembly of the Biogas fermentation microbial communities from Germany - Plant 4 DNA1... | reverse complement strand
GGAGTACGAGGAATAAACCAATATTTAAAACAAGAAGACGCTTGAGTTTTCAAGCATTTTTCTTATTTTTCAGTCATAATAAATAAAGAGCATTAGATGAAATTCACTTAATGCTCTTTCTGTATATAAATCTCCCATTTATTTTATTCACTAATCTTCTCATGGAACAGTACTAACTTATGAATAGAAATATTGACAGATTCAAAACTCGATGATATTATCTTTTATAGGAGAATGTTGACACATTTTGGATTAAAAATCTATAAAACAACAAGTAAAATCAACAAAATAAAACGAACTCTCTTGAAACAAGATGGGAGGGTTTATTATAAACAAGGAGGGAAATAATAATGCGCAAAGCAGAAATTGTTGCCGAGATAGCTAAGAAAACAGGAGTTTCAAAAGCTCAGGCAGAAAAAGGGTTAAATGCATTCATGGAGGTTGTTACCGAAGCGCTTGCAAAAGGCGATAAGATTTCATTAATCGGATTCGGAACCTTCGAAGTAAGAAACAGGGCTGCAAGAACCGGAGTGAATCCTCAGACAAAAGAAAAAATGACTATTGCAGCAAGAAAAATTCCGGCATTCAAACCTGGTAAAGCTTTAAAAGATGCAGTGTAACCCCCGAGATGATATAATATATTTCCTTCAATCAACTATCTCAAAGCAAAAACGACGGCATGGCTTTTGCCCCGTCGTTTTTGCTTATAGCACTCATATTGTGAAAGAAAGAGGAGTCTCAAGTGGATATACAAGCCGTACTGAGTAAACTCAACCAGGAGCAAAAAGTAGCTGTAATAGACAGCCTGGATAAACCAACATTGGTAGTCGCGGGTCCAGGAGCTGGCAAATGCATTAAAGGTGATAGTATCGTGTTTACCGACAAGGGACTTATTCGTATAGAAGATATCCCGAAACATTATCATGTCGGTAATAATTCAGAATGCCTTGCGACAATAAGAACCGTTGACATCAATGGAGATATATATAACCATAACACCTCTCATTTTTATAACATGGGAAATACAGATACAATCAAGGTTACAACCTCAAAAGGATATATAATTGAAGGAACTAAAGAACATCCAATTGTCGTTCTCAATAAAGATGGTGATCTGGAATTTAAAAAACTCGAGGATGTAACAGAAGATGATATTATTGCCATATGTATAAGTAACGAAATGTGGGGTTCCGAATCTCCATTTGATGAAGACATTGCATATGTATTGGGACTATTGTGTGGAGACGGTATTTTATCAAGACCAAAAGGAACTATTGGGTTTTCAAATTCTAAACCATTTATATACGAAAAATATATAGAGATAATGAAATCTCATTATCCAAATTGTCAAATACGTGATAAAGAGAAAAAAGACAGTAATACTATTGATTGGTATTTTCATAATACAGAAATCAAAAGAGAATTTGAATCTTATGGTCTTAAGATGACGACAGCAGGTTTTAAGGAAGTACCATATACAATAATGCAAGGAACAAAAATAAATGCCATAAGATTTCTTCAAGGATTATTTGACACTGATGGTTCTATTTGTACAGAAAGAGGTACTTTCGAGTATTGTTCTAAGTCATTAAGGATGGCAACAGAGGTACAAATGTTATTATTAAATCTTGGTATTGTATCAAGAATAAAACCAAGGCAAGTTAAAAATTATCCTGACAATTACTATTATATTTATATCAGTGGAACGATGTTAAGGCGTTTTTATGAGATAGTTGGGTTTAGATACGAACAGAATAAACAAAAGGAATTATCATATATCTGCGTAAATCGTTCAATAAATGATAATCTTTATGTTATCTATAATCAATCAAAAAGACTAAGAAGAATACGTAGTAAGCTTATAGGGAAACCCTATTACAACGGGAAAACAACATCAATATTGAATAACGGAAACAAAATATGTATTAAAAAATATATTTATGGCGAACAGAATCCTTCATGTCCAACGATTCAAACCATGTTGAACATTATTGATTTCGTTGACGAAGATATAAGATATTTAAAGTTCCTTACTGATAATTTCTACTTTGATACGATTTCTTCTATAGAGGATTCTACTGCCGTTGTATATGATTTCACAGTTCCAGTAACTCATTCATTTATTGCTAATGGATTTGTAAATCATAATACACGCGTTCTTACAAGTAGATATCTCTATCTTCTTAGTCTTGGTATACCGGTATCAGACATTATGGCTGTGACATTTACCAATAAAGCGGCGACAGAATTAAAAGAAAGAATATTGAATAATGCTTCAGGATATAATCTATCAAATGCGTTTATTGGCACTTTTCATAGTATATGTGTAAGGCTGTTACGGATATATGGGAAGTCAATGGACTTTGATAGTTATACAATAATAGATCCCGCAGACAGCAGAAAGATTATAAAACATTTGCTTGAGAAAAGAGGTATCAGTTTAAAAGGTAATGAGATTGATACGATACTTGATAAAATCTCTGAGCTTAAGAATATCTTTGTAACTCCTCAAGACTTTCTGCCAAAGGCAAAGACAAAAGACGATCAGAGAATGGCTGCAGCATATCATGATTATGTACAGTATTGCAGACAGAACAAGGTAATGGATTTTGATGATATTATTCTTAATATGGTTACACTACTCGAAAGAGATCTAAGTGTAAGACAAAGAATTACCAACAGGTTTAAACATATAATGATCGATGAAGCCCAGGACACTTCATTATCTCAACATAGGTTAATTAATCTGATGATTGACCAGAACAATCTGTTTATGGTGGGTGATATAGACCAAAGCTTATATGGTTGGAGAAATGCAAAACCACAATATCTTGCACAATTCCAAACAGTATATCCAAATGGGCAAATCCTTGAGCTTAAAAAGAACTATCGTTCTACTGGAATGATAGTCAAAGCAGCAAGCGGTTTAATACAGAATAATCTTATGCGATATGCAAAAGAGATGGAGACAGATAGGCCAGATGGCGAAAAGGTCTATGTTTGTGAGTTTCCGAATCCAAGAGGGGAAGCGTCGACAATTGCTCAAAATATTCATATTCTGAAGAATAAAAGAGGATATGAATATAAGGACTTCGTAATCATCTATCGGACAAAAGCTCAATCCCGTATCTTCGAGGACAATCTTATAAAGTATAATGTTCCGTACAAAATTGTTAATGGTGTTCAATTCTATGAACGGATGGAGATAAAAGATTTACTGTCATATATGAGGGTTATTGCAAATCCAGATGATAATCTTGCTCTTGCAAGGATACTTGAGAAAGTTCCGCGTGTCGGGAAAAAGACAATTGCAACTTTGCTTGATGAAGCAGAAAAGACAAAGCAGTCCTTATTCAGCGTAATATCCGGTATCAGCGGTGGCAGTCAAGCAAAAGATAATATAAAAGATTTTGTCAGTACAATCATTGACATTCAAAATAATATTATTGCAAATAAAATGAAGATATCGGAGATAATTGAACATATCATCAACAAGTTCGATTATTATTCGCTGTTACCAAATGATGAGACTATCGATGAAAGAGTCGAGAATATTGAAGAGTTTATACGAAAAGGTGTAGAATTTGATCAGGAACTGGGAGACGATGAACGTACACTGCAATCATTTATTGAAAAGCTTACATTATCATCCGACCAGGACGATGTAGATGACGACAATACTGTAAAGCTGATGACCGGACATACGGCAAAAGGGCTTGAGTTCAAAGTGGTATTCATCGTTAATGCCGTAGAAGGAATAATGCCACATGAGAAATCATTCGGAGATCCGACACGAATGGAAGAAGAAAGAAGGATTTTCTTTGTAGCCATGACCAGAGCTGAAGATTTATTGTTCATATCATATTCAAATGTAGCCCAAGACATAAAAGGTACAAGGTACTTACAGAAACCATCCCGATATATTGATGAACTTCCAAAAGAATGCATCAAATTTAAACAAATGAGAGGGTGATATTGTGAATGATAACTTTTACACCATTTTGATGTTATCTAAAAGCCTTAATAACTTGTGCCATTAAGGCTTTTAGATTATAATAATAGTAACAAAATGAATTATAATTATTCATGAAAGGTAGGAGAAATAATGCTTAAACCAGAAATAGTACAAAGGCTAAATGATAGTCTTGCACCAGAGAGGGTTCACGTTAGGAATCAAGGTGGAATACAGATTAAATACCTTGAAGGTTACGACATTATAGATACAGCAAACTCGATATTCGGTTATGACGGGTGGCAGTACGATACTGTATCTGTTGGGATTAAAGAAATCCTTGGCGTGCCTGTAGCAGAAGCGAAAGTTAAAGTCGCTATCCGCAACGAAGAAGGCGAATGGGTCTGGAGAGGAGATGTCGGTGTATGTTCTGTTGCATCAGGTAAAAACAGCAACAGCTATGCACCATCTTCAATTGAAATGGCTATAAAAGGAGCTGTTACAGACGGTATTAAGAGATGCTTCAGGACGTTTGGAAACCAGTTCGGTAACAGCCTGTATGACAAAGATGCTCCACCTCTGAGTGCTCCACAGCCTCAAACAAACGCTAATGCGCAGAATGTGCAGCCGTTTACCCCGGTTACTAACGCATCGAATGCCAAACCTCAGCAGCAAGGTGGCGTTAAGACTATACCTTGTCAGGAATGCGGCGGCGTAAGGACACATAAGACTGGCGTCAATAAAAGCGGTAAACCGTACAGCGGTTGGTTCTGTTCTAATGGGTGCAAACCCATATGGGACAACATAGAGTAACAATACTCACCGGAATAGGCGTACTGGTTGTAAGCCTCCTATTGATAATAGAAATAACGTTGGCCAGTACGCCTCATACTCCTCAATTAGATACGTCACTTATAATCAATATTCAAAAGGATATTGAAAAGATAAATGAACAGAACCAACAAATACAATCACTTATCGAAAGTACAAAAGAATTACTTGAAGGACACACTCCGCTTCCCGAATACAATCTTGAGTCTTTTGAAAGAATTGAAGGAATTGCAACAACATATACGTTACACATAAATGATTGCGGCAAACCAAGAACGCATCCTGCATATGGAATTACAAAATCAGGCTTAAGAGTAAAAAAGGGAAGAACGGTTGCAGTTGATCCGAAAGTAATCCCATTAGGCAGCGTGATATATATTAAGATTCCGGAACCATATGAATATTTGTCCGGCGTATATGTGGCCGAAGATATAGGAAGCGGAGTCAAAGGCAAACATGTTGACATATTCTTCGGAGAAGATGAACCGGGACAAGAGATTGTGTATAATGAATCAAATAAGTTCGGTAAAAGGGAAGCAACAATATACATACTTGAGAGAGGTTCCGGAGTAATCAACCCAGAAATAATAAGCAGAGGTTATCAAGTTGCAGCAAGATTAAAAAAAGAAGAAAGCGATTGAGGTGAAGTATTTGAGGTTATTATATGCTACAGATTTTCATGGGAAAACAAAAAACCCGGTAAACCGCAAAGACGTATATCCGCTTGCATTTCTGCGTAAGCTTATGGAAATAGCTAATACATGCCATGTGGCAAAGATAGACGCAGTGGTAATCGGTGGTGACTTGTGGGATTTACCAAGGGTATCCCCAGACCTTTGTGGTAGTACAATTGAAATTATTAAGAGTTCAAATGTTCCGTGGTACGTAGTTCCAGGGAACCATGATGTTTATGGTTATAACTATGACAGTTTGAATTATACAATGCTTGGCGTTATGGCCAAGGCAGAAGTAATTACAATCTTAAACAGAAAGAATCCAACAGTCTTAAGTGGTGAAGGATTCAATATTTCTCTACAGGGACAAGAGCATACAAGAGATTTAGACCACGGTAATCCGGATGATTATCGTGTAATTATCGATCCTACATGTAAATGGCATATTCTTGTTGCTCACGGTATGGTTGTGGATAAACCATATATTCCAGAAGTTCCGCATACTGTTGTAACAGATATTGATTCAAATGCGGATTTGGTTCTATTAGGACATTATCATCCAGGATTTAACCCGATAAAAGTTAATAACACAATGTTCATTAATCCAGGATCAGCACTCCGTGTAGAGGCAAGTGCAAGTGATAACAGAATCCCGCAGTTTGTTATTATTGAAGCGACATATGAACATTTAAGGTATAAGATGTTCCCATTCAGGACTGCACAGAAGCCTGAGGCCGTTCTCGATTTTTCTGGTAAACAGCAACAAAAACATCAACAAGCAGTTCTTAATAGTTTTAAGCAAAAAATAATTCAGAGCAATGCGTTTTCTCAGACCGTTGATGTTGATACGGCACTACAAATGGTTATCAACAATCCTGCGAATAATATTGATCCTGCATTACTTACAGAAGCTCGTAACGAACTTGCAAGTACACAGCAGTCTAAAGATGACGCGGTTCCGGTAATGGAAAACTTCGTTGAATCCCCGACCCCAGTTTATATCGACAGAATTGAAGCAGAAAACTTTATGTCTTATGATAAACTTGATATTGAGTTAAGTCATGGACTTAATGTAATCCGTGGCGAATCTAATAATGGTAAGACGAATATTCTTCGTTTGATTGACTGGGTTGAAAAGAATGAACCAAAAGGAGATTCAATGATTTCCAACTGGGCAAATAGCTGCTGGGCAAGAATTACTTATTCTAATGGTTATGTGGTTGAGAGAGGAAGAAGCAGGACTTCTGCAGGTTATTATGAAATAACAGATCCTCAAGGAAATACTCAACGTTATGAGGGTTTTGGCAACAATATTCCACCGGAAGTATTCAATGCAACTCAAAGACCTTATGTATGGATTACGAAGGACGACAAGAGAGACTTGTCATTTGCAAGCCAGCTTGAATCAGCATTCCTTGTAACAGAATCTGCGCCGTCAAGAGCAGCAGCTATTGGAAGGCTTACAAACGTACAGAATGTAGATGCAACAATCCGTAGGCTTAATGCAGAAAACAGAGAGTTGTCGAAAGAAATTAAGATTAAACAAAAACTCATCGATACTGAAACCAAAAAGCTTGTTGCATTTGCAGACCTCCCAGATAAGCTGAACCAGATAAATCAATTCCAGCTTCTGATTGAAAACGCAAAGCTTATAGATAGTCATCTCACAAAATGCAGAGAAATTAAACAAGTAGTTACTGAATCCGATAATATTATCTCTGCTATTGACCAAAAGCTTGCTATTTACAAAGACCTTCCTACGGAAGAGGAAATGGCTGAAGCAGAAGCAAACGCCAGTCTTATACAGGCCCTGAACAAAATTAAAACTACTCTGCATGATGCAGACTTGGAACTGGAAGCGATTAAAGATAGAGAGAATAAGAATAGTATCATTCTCTCTATGGAAAACGATTTGAATATGGCAGAGGAGGTGCTTAACCGTTTAAACACACTGGTAAGCATAAAAGAGGCAATAGAAGACTATGATAGACAGATTAAGCTATTGGACGCAGAAATAGCAAACAGAAAGATGATCCTCGACTGCGATAGTATTCTTAAGGATGCAGAAGAAGCATTGGAGCTTCTTGAAAAACTTTATGAAATTAAGGACAATATAGTTCAGGCAGATACAGAACTTAAACAGATTGAAGAAAAGATTGCTATTAATGAGCAGCTTCTTAAGATTGGTGATTATATTGATGATGCTGAAGCCTGCATGGAGGAACTTACAAGGCTGATTTCTTTCAAAAACTGGTTTGATGAACTTGAAGATCAGCTTATCTCGATTGAATTCCAATATCAGGCGGTCGAAGAAAGGATACATGAAATTGACCATAAAATAGACGAACTGCTTGGAACTGACGCAGAATGCCCGACATGCGGCTCAATAATATCAAAAGAAAGATTGATTGGAGGAGTAGTGAATGGATAGAGCAGAATTATTGAAACAATATCGTCAGGATTATATTAATGCAGGAAAGGAACAGGCAAGTCTTGAGTCAAAGAAAGAGGCTGTCCTGGAACGCAAGCAGAAAGCCTTGGAAGAAGCAAAACAACTTGGTATTGATCCAAACAACATAGACAAGGCAATACAGGAAGCAGAACAAAAAGTTGATCTGGTTATTCAAAAAATGGACGAAATAAAGAAGAGAGTGCAGAATGTACAGTCAGTCTCTTCAGAGGATGTGGTAATATGAGTTTTATTAATGCCTACATCGATGACCTGGATGCGATGAAGAATGAATATCAATCCAGGCTCGGTAGCAAACAGGCGATTGAAGCAAATATTGCTTCCCTGGAAACAGATATTAAAAGCCTTGAAGACAAAAAAGACAGAAATACGAAGCTGTCCTTTCTGTTACAGAAGGCTGCGGAGTTAAGTAGGGATAATGCAAAACAGTATCTTGAAGAAGTAGGGACTATGGCTCTGCAGTACGTTTTTGATAAGGATATGCAGTTCGTAATAGATGTCCAGGATCGTGCAGGAAGAGCTGAAGCTGACTTCTATATCCAGTATAGTGATGGCAATGAAACAATAAAGGTAAAACCTGAAGATGCTGCTGGTGGCGGCGTAGTTGACGTATTGAGTACCGCGTTAAGATTCGCTTATCTGGAGCAGTTAAAAGATCCTAAAGTTCAGTCTTGTATAAAGCTGGATGAACCAGGTAAAATGATAAGTGAGGTAGCTTCTCATAAAATGGCAAGTTTTCTTGCAGAACTAAAGCAAACATTCAACAGACAGACAATCATGATTACTCACAATGATATATATGGTTCGGCAGCAGACAAGGTGTTCGAAGTAACAATGATTAATGCTGTATCAAAGGTGGTTGTTCCTAATGGACAAGCGTTACAAATTAATAACGGAACAGGGGATCTTGCTGACGTTCAGCAGGATGGATACTCTGTCTAATGGAGATATATTCCTTCATGATGTGAAGATGACGCAAAATACAAAGAAGGAGCCGGTAACAGAATATCATCAGCCAGGATATGAACCAAGTATAAGGCCGGTTAGGAAGGCAATGAAGCCAAAAATCAAACCGAGACTTGGGGTTATGTGCCCATTCTGTCATCAATCCAGGGTATTTTTCTACAGCATCGAAAAAAGTGATGATAATAACTACAAGATGGCTATGGTGTTTGGATTTGATGAAGGAACATTGTATTACTTCTATGCAGATCAATTAATAAATGCTGTAGCTAAAAAGTTGGGGCCCGATAAAGAATGCAATATAGGTGAAGAACAGATACCGTATCCTGAAGTACTGTGCGAATATTTTAATATACTCAGGCTACCAGATGAAACCCTTATTTCATTAACAGAGGCAGTTACAACAACTCTCCAGGATATCGCAAGCGAATGGCCGGCAAATAAGAAAGCATTATGTCCTCATTGTGGACGCATTCATACAATCCAGGAATGGATTAATGAATATGCTTTTCCGACAGCGGGTTATCACGATATCTGCAAAATGTGCGGAGGAGAAATGGTCATTGACTGTAAGACAGGTTTTCTTGCCAACGCCAATGATCAACCAATGAAATGTGAGGTGTGTAAATATGAAAACAAAAGAGAGTTTATCCAGTCAACTTGACGTCATGGCATACAACATGGTTATAGACGGAACGGCCAGTTCATTATCTGAGGCATATTCAATTATAGGAAATGTGGTGGTAGGGAATAAACAGAAAATAGAAAAGGAACCCATTCCAGGTCAAATAACATTTTTATAAAGAGAAATATCGCCATGTGGCGTGGCTTGTGACGCCACATGGCGATAAGTATGCGATTGGGGCAATGTAGTATGGTAAAGATATCTGACGAATTAATTAATAAAATTAAAGAGAGTAATGATATTGTAAGCGTTATAAGTGAATATGTGGAATTACGCAAGAGTTCACCACAATCTCCTATCTGGGTAGGGCGTTGTCCTTTTCATAATGAAAAAGATGGTAGCTTTAAAGTAAATGAACAAACGCAAAGTTTCTACTGTTATGGGTGTGGCGCAGGGAGCAAGGATGTAAGCTCAGGCAGTGATGTAATAAGCTTTATTCAAGATAAGGAAGGATTAAGCTTTGTAGACGCATGTGAGTTCCTGGCCAATAGAGCAGGTATTCCATTTGTAATGGAACCACCAAATCCGAAAATAGAGCAAGCCAAGAAAGAAGCAACAAGTCATAATATCAGGTATTTTAAAAACTTATGGAATCCAAACAATCCAGGTGCAGTAAACGCTCTGGCATATCTTCGTGGCCGTGGTTTAAACGATCAAACAATTCGTGATTTTAAACTGGGGCTTGTCCCACAAGATGAAATCAAGTATAGAAACAATATTGTTGATATAGCCGGTAAGATAGCATTTCCAATAGTTGAAGTAACAAACGATCCAATAAAAGCAGCAACACTTGGAATGTCCTACAGACTGCCGCAAAACAATCCACCGGAACCGAAGTACAAAAACGATCCGACATCTCCGGCGTTTAATAAAGGTCACCTCCTCTTTGGTCTTAATCATGCACAAAAAGAAATACGGAATAAGAAAGAAGGCATAATGGTCGAATGTTATTTCGGAACCATGATGCTTCATCAATATGGTATAAAGAACGTAGTAAGCACAATGGGTACTATGATTTCTGAGGATCAGATAAAATTGGCAAAGAAATATGCAAAGAAATGGTACATTCTTTATGATGCCGATGATCCAGGAAGAAATGCATTATTTAACAGAGTACTTTCCAAAATGCTTGAACTTGGACTTGAACCGTGGTTTGCCCCTCTCCCTGAACAAGAAGATCCAGACGAGTTTATAGTCAGGGTCGGAGCAGACGAATTCAAGAAATGGTTGCAGGACAATGCAGTTCCATTGCTGGACTATTATGTTGAAAAAACTTTGACTGAATATGAACGTACAATAAAAGAAAAGCAGACGGCAATTCTAAAAAAGATTATGCCACTGCTTGAACATATTAATCCTTATGAAAAGGAGGTTATCAATTCCCTTATCCGAAAACGGCTTGGGCTTTGATAAGATTGTCTGACATTGAAAGGAGTTTAAAGGAATGACAGAAAAAACATTTAATGCGAATGGTATTTCAATCCGCTATGCGAGAATAGATAAAACACTCCCGGCATTTAAACCATCCAAGTATGATGACGGTGATGCAGGTTTCGACTTGTATGCAAGAGAAACAAAGTGGATATTCCCGTTCGTTGCAAGAAAAATTCCTACCAATGTTTGTTTTGAAATTCCAAAAGGATTCTTTGGTAGAGTATGCGGAAGAAGCGGACAGACATTAAAGGGGAAGATTGTATGGGCAGGGACAATAGATGCTTCTTACAGAGGAGAGGTAAATGTCATTATGTCGGGACTTCTGCCCAGGAGAGTAAAAAGAGGAGAAAGAATCGCCCAGATAATATTCATGCCGTGCATGGTTAACAATGAAATGATCGAGGTGGAAATAAAGGACTTAACGGCAACTAAACGAGGCGATGGAGGATTTGGCTCATCAGGTCGATATTAAAATAAGGAGGATAATACAATGTTAACCATTGATAGAAGAAGTAGAGATATAAATATTCTGAGCGCATTAATAGAACTTATTAAAGCTAATGCGCAAACGACTATTATATCCGACTTCTTTGCCGCAGAAGGAGAAATTAAATGGGTGAAACCTTCTGTCTTGATAGATAAAGAGCATAATGTAGTATTCTTTTATTTTCCTACCTGTCAGAAGAAAGTCAGCATAAACAGTGATATGACTTCTGTAACAGACCTTTTTATGGCCTACGACATGAAATTGGATAATGACGGCGGAGAAAGTTTTAATTCCGTTATGAAGAGGTATAAAATAAAATGGGCAAAAGGATATGCTTATGAGTCATTGGAAAGTGCTGTTGACTATTACTGCAAACATGATACATTGAATGGTTGGGTCACCCCGGAAGTATTTGACGACGATACAAAAGAACAAGATTCTAGCATGGATTTGGATTCTTTCCTTAACAGCGTATTTGATCCGAATGATCCAATCTTCTGCACCTATTGCGGCAAGCCTGTAACAGCCTGTGATTGCGATGAGGAAGGTTGTGAACAATTTTGTGGATTCTGTGGGAGACCAATAGATACATGTATATGCAAAGATCATACAGACAACTGCTTAGATAAAGACGACGAGGATTATTATGACGACTACAACGAAGATGAAGAAGATGACAGCGATATTGATTGCGAAGATGAATATGATACTGATGAAGATGATATGATTTAATTTTTTGTTTCACGTGGAACAAAAAATACCCTCACGGATAACGAACGCGTTATCAGTATAGTAGATGCCGTACAGCATCTACTAGCACTTGTATATCCGGGAGATGAGGCAATGAATAGGCTTAACTGGAACAACGACCAAAACAAAGGTATGACATTTGCTGAAAGGTTGGGACAATTTGAGAAATACGGATTTAGGATTCAACAGCTTGATGAGGACTTCTTTCTTATTGAGAGATTAAAAAGCGGAAAGGTAACATGGTGTCGTTCAATTACAGATGCAGAGATTATTACATATACCGCAATACAATTAGAAAAAGACCTACAGGCTGATACAGAAGGCGTAAGACAAAGTTTATTGGATAAGGCATACATATTGCTCGGTCTTATTGACATTATTTCATGTGATTCGACACAACAGACTGTCAGGAGGAGGACCGGAAAGTGCAAAAGAAAATAAAGTTCAGAACACATGACAAGAAATTTTTATCACAGCTAAAAAAAAGAATAATAGAAAATTCTAATAGTTCGGATGCATGGCGGTGTGTGTATAATCAACTGTATTTAGATGACATGGGAGAATATCTGAGAAGTATATCTTCATCAACAGTAGTATGCGGTAGCGGCTCATATATTCCGAAAGTAATATTTATCTCCCCTGATGGAACAGATGCCCAGATGCAACAAATCAAATCAGTTATTCGAAATTATAAAGTTAATTCGAATCATATATGGATTACTCCAAGAGTAAAATCATCAGATATACCGGTAAATGTTCAGGAGCAATATCTGGTTTTGGAAATTAAAATGCTTTCTCCAGAACTGGTTATAGATCTTAGCAATAGCAATATCCAAAATGAGGTAACAAAATTAGGAATCAAATATCATAAAGTCTCTTTGAACGAGATAGGTAAGGCGGTTGAGCTGGCTATATCTTGTTGCAAAATGATGTAGCATATGATACAATTTTGGTAAGTCAAATACTAAGTAATAGGAAGTGACACGATGAGACTTACCAGAAAAAGAACTGAACAAGATATACTTGCTTTTATCATGGAAAGAGGTACTGTTACCATGTCGCAAAGGGCTATATCAAGCTTTGTTGGACATTCAAGCAGTACAGTAGCAAGAGCCCTTCTTTCGTTAGAAAAAAGAGGGCTAATACAAGTCGAAAAGTCCAACATAACTTCAAAACCATACACAATCACTTATATTGGTTCCAGAAAAGTAAAGAGATCAATAACTGAAGTTATTAACAATGCAATGACAATCCTGCGCGACATCATGGACGCAATCGTCGCAGGAAAGAAAGTCATTCCAGTAGACGAAGAAATCCCGGAAGGCATCGATAAATCAAAGGTTATACTATATAAGAAGATGCCCAATGTTCAGGGATATTTAATTATTGTAAAACAATAAAACATAGGAGGAGATTAATATGGCTATTTCAGGGGTAAAACAGGGTTACAATGCACAGGAGTGGGCACAAAGAGAAGCTTATTATATTCAGGAGCTCGACAAACTTGAAATTCCAATTGACGCGGATATTGCAACAATAAGGAGACTATCAGCGGAAATCGATAAGTTAAGAGGCGAAGCAAGCATTGAGTTGGCTTTTCAGACAAGAAAGTTCGAAAGTTTGGAAAGAGCAAGAAAGGCTACAGAAAAAGAGTTATTTCTACTTCTGAAAAGCCAAAAAGCACTTCCGCTAAAGACTATCGACGAGGTTAACGGCGCAGTTGCAATAGCAATAAAGGACATACCGGCACAGGATGTATTAAGCGGTAAGGGATTTCAATTAAGTCTTGCTTCTCTCTCAAATGCATTGAATCCGGTAAGCCAACAGACAAACATATCGAGTACTCCGGCGTCATCAAATGTTGTTTCTCTGGTAACAGCATGTCTTATTGCTCAGGAAAGGAAAATATTCATGGAACATGTACTAGACATACTGAAGGATAAGGCTTCGGCGCTAATTACAATAGAAGGTGGGCTGAAACTTGAAGCTGATGTAACCAGCATGGCTAATAGAGGAAACAACATGGCTGACGAGAATTAACAAGGAGCATAAATAATGAACTGTGATCGTTATGATTGCCAGAACAGAGACAAGAGCTGTATAAAATGTTTCGATTACGCTTTCTACAAGCCCCCGAAGAAAAAACAATATGGAATCAGGCATAAAAAGAAAACAAACGTAAGCTCATATGCCGAGAATTCCTGGGAAGGGCTTGAAGGTGACGTTGCAAAATCATTAAATAAGATTCCGGACTATTATGAAGCATCAAGACAAATCCGTTCAGGGGCACTGCCATTTGCACCAGGAGATGTATCAGATCCATTTGCATTAATGGAGTGTAAAGAACGAAAAGGTAACGCGCTGACTGGCCGTGGAGAAAAGTCATTCACTATTCACAAAGAGTGGCTGGAAAAGGCAAAAAGAGAAGCGGAAAGTGAAGGAAAGGAAATGTTTCTTCCTTTCCGCTTTAAAGGTGATGAAGAAATATATGCTGTTACACAGTGGAAGCACATTGCGAACCTATTATGTATGCTAAAGGCCCTGGCTATAGAAAATGACAGAAAAGACCTGGTTATTAAAGAATTAAAAAGGCAATTGAAAGAAGGAACCGAAGATGGATCGGTTGTATAAAGCTATTGGTTTGTTAAACGATCTTAAGCTTTCTTTCAGAGGTACTGTATTCTCAACCCAATTGGATAAACGAGTCGAAGAAATCGCTGAAATTTTATACGATGTATATAGCGATGGCTTTCGTGATACAGAATTTTTTATAAGAACAAAGGCTATGGATGGAGAATTAGTAACAATAAGTGACGAATCATTTTCGTTAACGCAAATCCAAAACTTACGCATTCTTCAGCCGCTATCGCCAATAAGCGAAGAGCGCATGGAAGGTCTTCTGGAGGCTCTTAATGATGCTTTAAAGCCTACCAAAGATGAATTAGTTCTCGTTGTCCCTTTTGACGTAAAAGCGTTACAGGTTGTAGGGATTGTCCCAAAGATGAAGCGAGGAGAGAGTAAAATAAATGACACCAACAGATCTAATACTTAAATGTATCGACCAGATTCATGATTCAAAGAAGCCTATAAGAGATACATTTATGAAAGTTTTATCGTACATAGCGTCACAAGCCAAAGTGCCATATGCAACTACAGAAACATTTACACAAGAACAATATGAATATTTGTCGAAAAGTATTGATATCAATTGTTTCTATGAACATTTTGAGGATTGGATTTCAAAAGCTATGGAAGAGGTAAATCTAATCCCCAAAATGAACGAGGAGAAACTTCAAAGTACCATAAAAGGTATATTAAAAAAGCTCAAACAATGCAACGATAAGCCATTGCTTCCGCTTTTCATTCCACCGTATGGGTGGAGATTAGTAATGAGCTTATATGAGAAACTCGAAAATAACGCGATTTACATGGTGGCGGAACCCGATATTCTTCAGTATAGGGTAATGCTAGTCAATGCAAAGATATACCAGCTACCTGTAATAGCGTTAAATGCAAATCCAGATATACATAACATTCAGTTATCATCAAAAAACTGGAACTATATAAATCTTTGGACAAGACCAAGTTGGAGTCAGTTGGAGGAGATAGGCAGTGACAAGTAAGACATGTCCAGTATGCTATGGAACAATGATTATTGAATCTTATCCGGATGAAAATAACAAGATCATAAAGAAACTGGTTTGTATGACATGTCAACATGGAGAACCACACGAGGAGAACGGAACAGATGACGGAATATGCTACGGTCAAAACAACAATTAGTGAAGTAATTTCAAAGAGAGATTTAAGGTACAAAGTGTTCAGGCTGATTAAGAAAATCCTTAACCCGGTTTTTAATCTATTTGGCTATAAGCTTGAGATTACTGTAAATATCACAAATGAAGACCTGATAAAACATCTCAAGGAGAGTATTGAAAAATGCAAGACTATGGGTATCCCAAAGGCAGTTCTTGAAAGAACTATAAAAGATATAGCCAAAAAGGAAGGGTATAGGATTCAGGGTATTGAAGATATGATCAAAGAAGCATATGCAATACAAAAATAGTACGAACAATAATAAGACCACAAAAGCGATTTGTATCGCTTATTTTTATTTGGAGGGGTAAAATTATGCTTAAGAAAATCAAAAACATTATCCGTAATTTTGCAGAGAAGGTATTTTGGACAATACTTGTTTTAACAACCTACGCATTTATGAAACTTTCTACAGCAAAAGCATAAAGGAGAGATGTCATAGGGGAGAAGACAGTTCGCATTCCGTGTTCTTGGAGATGCCTGGTATTTAACTTTGAAGGTGGATTAACTGCAAAAACACGTTTTGAATAATAACCCTGCGATAACTTTCAGGGTAGTTAGGAGGTTAAAAGATGAAATGGATACCAGTAAGTGAAAAGTTACCCGATTGTGATGATAAATGGGGCATATCAAAAATAGTGCTGTGTCTTGACGCCAGAGGAAGAGTAGGGTTTGGGATTTACCAAAATGGGGAAAAGCAGTTGTATCATGCAGGATGGTTTACTGGTGGTGGTGTAGGAGAGGACAGCGTTACGGTTACTCATTGGATGCCGCTACCCGAGTTGCCAAAGGAGGGCAATAAGGTTATATGAAAAACTTGATTATGGTAGACATACAAAGAGAGTATGCGAAAAATTGCAAAGGCAGCTATTCAATTGATGACCAGTATGTAAGAAATATACTTTCGTATATAAGAAAAATGAAGTTTGATAATATTTTTTGTGTTGTTGACTGCAACTCTGGTCATATTAATATCCCATACCGACTCCAAAATAAGATAGATGGCTTTTTCTTCAAAAACTATGCTGGATACTGTATGGATGAAGTTCAACGATTAATAGAAGAAGGCGAAATGACAATTATTGAGGAGAATGTAGCATACAAAAATTGCTATGGTCGGCTTGTTCTCGTGACAGATAACTGTCATGAAACACAAACTGTAAATGAGGATTTGGAAAAGCTTATATCTTTGATTCGGGAAAATGAAAATTATCTTATTGGTGGATGCGACGGGGAATGTTTGCAAGACATCGAAAAAGTTTTGGATTACCACAACATAAATTATACCCGTGAAGACTCCTTGATTTATCCGATTTATACCCCTGTGGTCAAAGATTTCGACACTATAGACTGGGTTGAAATAGAGTGCCCATATTAACAAAGAAAATTGTAAAGGAGACTAATTTTGATGGAAATTCAAAAAGAAAAGCTGGTAGTTCTCAGTGAGGATAATAAGGCTGTGGCTTTAAGAAATCTCAACCAACTATATCATGCTGTTGGAGATATGTATAATCGGGTAAAAAATAATCAGCTTAATGAAAACATGCGTGATACCTTGTTTTTCTTATTTGAGGATTATGTTTCGGAAGCATCAAAAGCAATTGGCTATGACTCAGAAGCTACAAAACGTATTGATGAACGTTATGCTGACATAAGGAAAGCCAATAATACAATACGTGAACTTGAAGAAAAACTCGCCAATAATACCCAGGTTGACGGCATGACAAAACTTATGAGTGCTATGCATATGGCAGTCTATGATTGGTGGAAAAAACAAGGATTCAATCTTGTTACGGATGATTCTTTTGGATTCTACGGATATAAAGCAAGGTTCTGTTTGGATACCCGTTCCATAAGTTTTATAGCAAGAAACCCTGTAACTCAGAAAAGCAACAACAAAAGCAAGTTAGAGCAAATGATTGAGAACGGCTTTGAATTCGTTCTTGAAAGCGAAGATGAGTATGTGCTCTTGGATACTGAGAATAACAGACAAAAAATAACGAACCTTGTAAAATCGAAATTCCCAAGCTTGGATATATTCTGCTGGAAAAACTGGCGTATTCATAATTCTGATAAATTCAGACTCAGAGATTTTGAATGCTATATAAGAAATCTGTCCGAGCTGAAGCAGCTTATGGATGAGATAAAAAACACAAAGGATGAGGAAAACGTATAAACCAATTAGGAAAAAATAAATATAATGCTAATAATTGATTATTTGCTGTTTGATTTATTAAATTTTCTTTCACACTTATGACAATAACAGCGATGAGCCGTTGCAGAATATAACCTAGGATACGTGGAATAAAGGAGGAGAAACAGGTGAAAGAACTATTTAAAATATCACATATTGAATTACGAATCAACGAGAAGGATT
>ERZ773359.3355-NODE-3355-length-18444-cov-17.787862_pt1 | contig 18444 bp, 17 predicted proteins | sample MGYA00374955_ERZ773359 | MGnify/ENA primary metagenome ERZ773359 (study PRJEB29098, sample SAMN04486028) | biogas fermenter metagenome | study: EMG produced TPA metagenomics assembly of the Biogas fermentation microbial communities from Germany - Plant 4 DNA1... | reverse complement strand
TCTGGCCTGTTCAGTTGGCAGGTCCCAATATACCGGCTTGCCGTAGGAACAGCCAATCAAAAGCATGTTCCTACGGCATATGATATCTCTATCACCCTTTAACCGGCAGCACTTGCCCGATCTTGCCCTTCAGTCCGCCTTTTTCTTGCGTTTTTTCCCCACTGCCAGAGCGGAAAGCGAAATATTGGTTATGGTGGCAAATGCGATATTAATGCATTCCTGGCTGATGAGTTCAACAATGTAAGTGCAGCAGCCCGGGCATGATTCACAGGTACAGAAGCTGAATGCGAATGAATCGGTTTGCTGTACAAAGTTGCTGTCAATCTGGGTAACCCCGATCTGTTCGCTGGACTGCCTTTCGAATGTCCAGGTTCCCAGGGGAATGTGGCTGCCGTTGCAAACCCTGCTCAGCTTGAACAATAAGCGCAGGAGATAGAAGTTATTATCGGTGGTTCTGAAGCTGATAAGTGAGGAAAAGTCCAATTTGATGGCAGGATCGATCAAATCACTGCTGTCCAGGGCTACGGTTGCCTGAACCAGTCCGCTATTGCTGAGGCTGCTTGAAGCCGCCCCGTTAACCAGAACGGTGTTGCAGGATATCGGTCCTGAACCCACGCTGTTGCCGCATTTGAGTATGGTTTCCATCTCGTGCCGGGGAGAATCGGAATCACGTTGGTCTTTTTTCTTGTCGTCTTTCTTGGAGTCATGTTGGTCTTTGAGAAAATATGGGCAATAATCGCATTTGTCATCAAAGCAGTATTTTTGCCTGGAATAGGGAGAATAGTCCCAATCGCCGTAAGTGTCATCATGTTTTCTCCGCTTGCGTTTATCATCCCGGTAGCAGTCCCGCTGATAAGTGGCCATCATACCATAACCTCCTGTATCTTGAATAATTTGCCAGGTCATTTAGAAATACCTGATCAGACCTAATCTAGTTTATTCTCAGATACCATATTTTGGTTACTAGGCCATGTACAGGAAGTATCGCATGCAGGATAACAATGGACAGGATGGGGCAGAAGTGCGCCGGAAAAAAATAACCCCCATATCCTTGCAGATTCATAACAATTATCTGCTGGTAGTGTTAGTTCACTGACAAAACTGCAGGGATGTTGGGAAGTAAATCGAGTAAATACTTAACCTGTGAGGTTTCCGTAATTCCAGTTTTGCACCAGACCACAAAATTTTCGCAATTGCCTATGGAGGGGCTGTACTCGCGTTCTCCTACCTTGCTCAATGCCCTCTGTACAGTCTGGTGGGGTGTGTAGATTCTATAATGGGGATTTTGCTGGAATAATTCCCACAGCTTAAGGCGGGTTAACCAGGCAGGTAATGGTATGTTCTGGGTGCTGATGCGGTTGATTGTGCCAATTTGTGGGAAAATGCAGATGAAATAGCTGGCCTTGCCATGTAAGAACCTATCCAGGGTGGTTTTGCGAATATAATGGTATTGATCGAATTGGTCAATGTAGGGGGCATAATGCACTACACTGCGGTCGCTGATATAAATCCCATAATGTTTGGTCGGACCGCGGTAAACACCAATAATGTCGCCAAACCTTGCCGATACAAGCTCATCAGTCATATGAATTCCCCCTTAACTGATGTAGAGCTTTGTATTCAAAGTCTACGATTGCAGGCGGCATACTATGCTCTTCAAAATACTATGAAAAAACAACAACCCCCGGTACAATTGATTCTGACTGTGTTCGCAGGTCTTTTCCCCTGCTATTACAATCTACACCCTATTATACCATAAAATGCCAGCCAATGGATTGCAGGGATATATCAACTTGACAGACTTTTTCGCCATTTTCATAAAACAGTGGTGACTATGAAGAGTTGAGCCCGGGCGATGAACTGTGCAGGAAGGCAGCAAATCAGGGTGACAGCCCGACTGGCACATTTTGGCGGGGCCAACCCCAACAGGGTATCAAGGTGTTTTTTATCCAGTTCTTCAGGATACTGTTCAAGATGTGCTTTCGAAAATGCAGCGGCGGGCTGTATAATATCCACCTGTAGCGAAGGTTTCACAGGCAGTGGAGGGCCCCTCTTGCTATCGAGACCCTCCACCTGCCTTGCATTTATTTAGGTACAAACTGGCCGGTAACCACCTTTTCATAAGGGGCTATTTTATCAAGCTCGCCGGCATCGCTGATGATTTGCTGTAACAGATAAAAATCCTTTTCCAGCAGTAAGGGGTCTTTTTTCCAGGTATTTTGTTCTTTGTAGTTCTTAATGGCGCTGACCAGTATTTCCTCGGGCTCATCCGGGAAGCTGGGTTTGATAGCCTTGGCTATCTCTTCGGGGGAATGGCTATCCACCCATTGTTGTCCCCGGTAGATGGCCTGAGTGAACTTTTGCACCAGCTCGGGGTTTTTCTCAATAGTGCTTTTTTTGGTGAAATAGGCGGTATAAGGCACTTCGCCGCTCTCTTTACCCAGGGAGGCTATTATATGGGCTTTGCCCTCCCTGGCCATGGTCGAAGCGGTAGGCTCAAATATGATCACATAATCGCCCTGACCGCCCAGGAAGGCCCCCGGCATGGCCGCAAACTGCATGGTGGTATCGATGAAAACATCTTTTCCCACTGTCATACCGTTTTTCTCCAAAACATACTCCAGGACGATCGCGGGCATCCCGCCTTTACGCCCTCCGATAATGGTCTTGCCTTTCAGGTCGCTCCACTGGAAGTCGGGGTCAGGTTCCCGGCCCATTAAGAAGGTGCCGTCACCGTTGGTCAATTGGGCAAATACCACCGCATAGTCTTCTTTGCCTTCATTGTAAACATACACGCAGGCCTCCGGGCCGGCCAGACCGATATCAGCCTGGTTGGTCAAGACTGCAGTCATGACCTTGTCAGCTCCCTGACCGTTGGAAAGCTCGATTTCCAAACCCACGTCCTCAAAAAAGCCTTGATGCAAGGCCACATACTGCGGGGCATAGAAAATCGAATGGGTGACCTCGCATAGCCTGACCCTGGTAAGCTCGCTGGGTGAAGAGCTGCAACCCGACAAAATCAGTGTGAAACCCAGCATTAGAACCAACAACAGTGCCATTAATCTTCTCATTGCCATTTCTTCTCCTCTCCTTGCCTGTGGCCGTTTTTTCTCAATACATAGCCTTCAAACCAAACTACTCCCTGATACATAAGCATGGCCGCGATCCCTAAAATGACCACGCTGGTCATGACCAGATCGAGTTTGAATACCTGCCCACCGTAAACGATAAGATATCCCAGACCGGCTTTGGAAACCAGGAACTCGCCCACAATCACACCAACCCATGACAACCCCACATTTACCTTGAGAGCATTGATAATACTGGGGAAGGAGGCTGGCAGCAAAACCTTGCTTAAGACTTGATACTTGCTGCCGCCAAAGCTCTGCACCAATTTGATTTTCTCCTTGTCAACCCCCATAAAGCCGTTAAAGACCTCAAGTATGGTCACAATCAGCGAAATGGCCAGGGTCATGACAATGATGGCTGCCGGGCCTGCGCCTATCCACACGATGAAAACCGGACCCAGGGCTATTTTGGGCAGGCTGTTTAATACCACCAGATACGGTTCAGATACTGCGGACAAAAACCGGGACCACCACAGGATTATGGCGCATAAAACCCCGCATACGGTTCCTAAAAGAAAACCGATTATGGTTTCCACACAGGTTACCCCGATATGATGAAAGAGCACCCCTTCGCTGAACAGAAGCACGATGGTGTTTACTATTCGGGAAGGCTGACTGGTAATGAAAGGGTCGATGATGTAAAAGCGGGCCAGTATTTCCCACAGGGCTACAAGCAATACCAGGATTATGATCTGTGTGGCTAAAACCGCGGTTTTTTCCCGCTTAAGCTGGTTTAAGTACTGCGCATGTTCAGGTGATATATCCAGTTGGTGTTGGCGGTTTAGCTCGGTAAAGGCAGCTGGTTCAGACATGAATATCCAACTCCCTCCAAATTTCCTGGAAGTAGTACCTGAATTCCGGCGCTTCGCGACAGTTGATGGGGGTTCGGTTGGTGCAACTCAGCTCTATGGTGTAGATTCTTTTCAGCCGCCCCGGCCGGTGGCTCAATACCACCACCCGATCCGACATGCTGATGGCCTCGCTGATATCGTGGGTCACCAGTATGGCGGTCTTTTTCTCCTTTCTGATGATGCCGTAGATATCCTCGTTGACTGCCAGGCGGGTCTGGTAATCCAGGGCTGAAAAAGCCTCATCTAAAAGCAGGATTTGCGGATCTGTCACCAGGGTTCTGATCAGAGCCGCTCTTTGCCGCATACCGCCTGACAATTGCTCCGGATACTTGTCACGAAACTCATAGAGGCCATAGGTTTTCAGATAGTCGAGGGCTTTTGCTCTGGTCTCAGGGTTGAGGGCTTTTTGTATCTCGACCCCTAACAGCACGTTTTGTAGAATAGTCCGCCATTCGAAAAGGTGGTCTTTTTGCAGCATATAGCCGGTTTTTTTGGAAGGGCCGGTATTGGGCTCCCCGTATAACAGAACCTCCCCGGAGGTGGGCTTTAATAGACCGGATATGATGGATAACAGGGTTGTTTTCCCGCATCCGCTGGGCCCGATGATGCTGATAAATTCTCCTTCATCTACGGAAAAACTGATATTTTCCAGGGCATGAATTTCGCCATTCGGGGATTGATAGGTCATGCTCACGTTGCGGACTTCTACCACTGCTTTCAAAAAATCACCCCTCGTTATCTACTCCTAATATGTTATTCCAGACGATAGCAAACAGTGAGTATTTTTGTCTGAGACAGTCAGGTTTTGGCTTTGCAACCGGGTTTATCTGCCCTGATCGGCTCCACCTGCATTCCCGCTGAGCTGATATGTTATGATGATTTATGATAGTAGTAGAGATAAGCGGCCGGTTGAAGAATGCGGTTATGATGCTGAGCAGCACTACCGAGGTTTAAAAGGGTATGAGCGTAGCAATTAATCGCTTGTTCGGCCAAGATTTGACATTGGATGAGATTGGGGAGCGAAGCCAAAGCACTTGGAGTTGGTGCAAAAGGCTCTTATAGCACAGGTTAAAAAAGGCCATTTTTTGGATAGCTTAATAACGTCAAAAACACACAGGAGGAAATCAGTTTGCGATTTGTTTCTTTTGTCTACCAGCATCAGCAGCAGGTGGGAATCATGTTAGAAGACGGGGTTGCGGATGTAAATGCCATACTGGGCACAAGCTTCAAGTCCATGTTGGAACTGATCAAGAATCTAAGTCCGGATCATATTGGAAAACTGTCAGCCGTACTCGATAGGAGAGATTGCCCTTTGCTAGCATTGGATGAGATCAAGCTGCTGGCCCCTATACCTTATCCACCGCGCAACGTTTTTTGCCTGGGCAAGAACTATGCCGATCATGCGCAGGAAATAAAAATGACACAGATTTCCGACACCGGCATACCTGATTGCCCCATCTATTTTACCAAAATCGCCAGTCCTGCCATCGCCCACGGGGATCAGATCCGCTTTTCCCCACAAGTTACCCAACAGGTGGATTACGAGGTTGAGCTGGCGGTGGTGATAGGCAAAGCCGGTCGCGACATCAAAGCCCAGGAGGCGGAAGATTATGTTTTCGGCTATACCATTGCCAATGACATTTCCGCCCGTGATTTGCAGGGGGCTCATAAACAGTGGTTCAAAGGCAAGAGCCTGGATACCTTCTGCCCCATGGGGCCGGTCCTGGTGCATAAAAGCGTATTGCCCATGCCGGTAGAACTGAATATACAATGCAGGGTAAACGGTGAATTGAGGCAGGATTCCAATACCAGAGAGATGATATTTGACATACCAGCGATTATTAGCGATCTTTCCAGAGGCCTGACCCTGTTGCCCGGGGATATTATCATGACCGGCACACCCAGCGGGGTAGGCATGGGGTTCGAACCGCCCAGGCTGCTGGCAGATGGCGACATAGTGGAGTGTTACATAGAAAAAATCGGCAAACTGGTAAATCAGGTGGTGGCTGTTTAAGACCGCCTGCGGGTGACCGTGAAGGGCATAAGCCCAATTCATTAAAGGTACTATATCAGTACCAGGTAATTGCTCAGATTTACAGCAAAGGAGGCTAGGTTGTGTATCGCCGCGATATCGAGAGATTTTTTAAGAGCTTGGATCGTTCCTATTTCATTGACAATGAGTCAGTGAAGAGATATGCACATATGGACAGAGCATTGCCCATCGGGTATGAGCAGACTATTTCTCAGCCCAGCCTGGTCTTGGAAATGACCTGCCTTTTGGCACCAGAGCGGGATCACCGGGTTCTGGAGATCGGAACCGGGTCAGGTTATCAGACCGCATTGTTGGCCGAGTTTGCCGGGGAGGTTTATACGGTAGAGAGAATACCGGAGTTGTTGGAAAGTGCCAAAAGCAGGCTGCATGAGCTGGGTTACCGCAATATTCACTTCAAGCTGGGTGATGGCAGTGATGGTTGGCAGGAGCATGCCCCCTATGATCGGATAATGGTTACTGCCGCTGCAGCCAAAATGCCGGAGGAACTTGTCAAGCAGCTCAAACCTGGCGGCAAAATGGTCATTCCGCTGGGTGCCAAAGGATGGCAGGACCTGTGTGTGATCAGCATAGATGAGTCCGGCGAAGTGCGTACTGAGGTAGTGGGAAAGGTTGCTTTTGTGGAGATGAAAGGCAAGTACGGATGGACATAGGCCATGGCTTATAATCGCTACCGGGCTACTAATGGGTGAATCTTTTTGTAATTCAACGTTTAAGCCTCAAAACCATTAATCCCTGCAACCGCTCCCTCAAGGTATTTTTTTCACCACTTGCCACCAATTTATGTTAAAATAAATTCAATCTCTTAAAAGTTCACCCTAAGAATCATATTTAACCTGGCCGCCTATGACTCAAGCCAAACGAAAGGGGAGGTTTTGGCATGGACAACAATGACCAGAAGCGATGTATTTGCAAAATGTGCCCTACTTATGTTGAATGTGGTGAACCGCTGGCTTACTGCCTTCCCCAATATGGCAGCAGCAAATGCATCACCGTCAAGTCAGGCTGTGTCTGCCCGGGGTGCCCAATATATGAAGAAAAGGGTTTTACCAGGGAATACTATTGCATTCCCGGCCATGAAGAGCCTGCAGTATGAGTATGAGGGAGGGTTGGGCATGAAATTTGCTGAAACTGCTGATGTCCTGGTGGTTGGAAGCGGAGCCGCCGCTTTCTCGGCCGCGATCACAGCCAGCACCCATGGGGCTGAAGTGCTGATGCTGGAGAAAGGTCCTATCATAGGTGGAACCACTCTCCGTTCCGGCGGGGGATACTGGATTCCCAATAATCGTTTTCAAAAAGAACTGGGCATTAGCGACCCTAAAGAGGATGCCCTGCGCTATATGGTGCGCTGTTCCTACCCACAGCTCTACAATCCTGAAGACCCCAGGCTGGGGCTGCCGGAAAATGAGTTTGCCTTAATTGAAACCTACTATGACCGGGCTGCAGAAGCAATAGATTTCCTGGCTGATTGTGGAGCCTTGCAGAGTATTATGGAAATAAACTGGACCGGTAAACCGCAGGTCGATTATATGGATCATCTCCCCGAAAACAAAGGAGTGCGGGGACGGGTGTTGTATCCCAAGACTGCTGACGGCAAACAGGGTTTTGGCGGTGAACTGATCCGGCAGCTCAGGGCCAAGGCACGCGCCCAGGGTATTAGCATACTGACCAATCACCGGGTAAGCGGTATCCTTAGAAATGCCAGGGCGGAAGTAGTGGGCCTTAAAGCCATCGGGCCGACTCAGGAAGAGCTCTGCTTCCGGGCTCGCCGTGCGGTCATTTTCGGCAGTGGGGGTTATACGCATAATTCCGAACTGATGCTGCATTTCCAGCCTGGGCCGATTTTCGGCGGGTGCGCTGCCCCGGGCAATACCGGAGACTTTATTAAGATGGCAGGTGCCATAGGGGCCAGGCTGGGCAACATGGTAAATGCCTTCCGAGCCCAAATCATCGTTGAACAAGCCTTGACCGATCCGGACGGCGTGCATAATGTGTTCTATATTCCCGGGGACAGCGTGATGGTGGTCAACCGCTATGGCCGCAGGATCATGAATGAGAAGCGCAATTATAATGATCGTGCTATGCTCCACTTTGTATGGGATCCGCAGCGGGCGGAGTGGAGCAATATGCTGCTGTTTATGATATTTGACCGGCGTACTGCCAGCCTCTGGCAGGGGTTCCCGCCTTATCCGGTGAGCGGGGTGGATGTACCTTATATCATCAAAGGGGACAGCTGGGGTGATCTGGCCCGGGAAATATCCCAACGCCTGAAGGCCCTGGCTTCAAAAACCGGAGGATTCAGCCTTGCTCCGGAATTTGAGGATAATCTTACAAAAACCGTGAAGCGTTTCAATGAATTCGCCAGAACCGGCAAAGATATTGATTTCGGCCGCGGTGAATACAACTATGACCGGGAGTGGACCACTTTTCCCCCCACCGTTCCCGGTGTAGAATGGCCGGATGCAGGCAGTCTGAACTATACCATGTATCCTCTCAGTGAGCAGGGACCGTATTATGCCATCATCCTGGGTGCCGGTACACTGGATACCAATGGGGGGCCGGTGATAAATAACAAAGCCCAGGTCCTGGATGTACACGACCGGCCCATCGCCGGGCTTTATGGTGCCGGCAACTGCGTAGCTTCCCCGGTTGCCCGGGCTTATTGGGGAGGAGGCAGTACTCTGGGGCCGGCTCTGACCTTTGGATACCTGGCCGGTCTCTTTGCCAGCTCAGAAGCGGAAAAAGAAGCATAATCAAGCATTGACCCAAAGCGGTGATTGATGGCCGGTATGACCGATCAAGCCGGCCAGGCCGCAATCGGTTTAAGGATTACGGCGGTAGCAGAACAAATTTAGGAATATCAGGCATTATCCTGTCTTTAGCCTGGATGTGCCTGGTGTGATATATGGGTTGGCAACGGCGACTCAACCAAACGAAGGGAGATGAAACCATGCTGTGGAAATGTTCAATATGCGGCTTTGTGTATGAGGGCAGTGAAGCCCCGGAAAAATGCCCCAAATGCATGTCACCTAAAGAGAAATTCGCTGCCCTGTCTGAAGAGGATGCCAAAAAGATCTGTGCTTCGGATCGAACCAATGATATCCATATGGAGATTATTAACCTGGCCATGAGAATAGCCCAATTGGCCAAAGAGGGCATTGAAATCAATCTTGATCCCATGTGTGTGGCTTTGTTCGAACAGGCCCGCAATGAAGCCTGGATCATCAAACAGAGGAGCAAAGCGGAGATAGCGGGCCATTTGAGCAAAGGTAAGTGGTAAACCGTCCAAAAAACGGCAGCAGCGGCTAAAATGCCCCTGATTAAACCATGCCACTGTAAATGAAGAGGCTGTCTGAAAAGGATGGCCTCTTTTTTGCAGTAATATTGCAACATAAGGAAAGAGCCCTTTAGTACAGGACTATTCCTGCAGTCAACTAAAAGCTCACTAATGCTGGGCCCCCTGGTTCTATGGCCAGCTGCTCAGCTCCTTGCGACGATGGAAAACGACGGTTTTAAGTACCCTGCAAACCTCAACCTGCTGTTGGGGAATAAAGCCGGCCTCTTTTAGGCCTTTAATGGATGCATAATTGTCCTTTAAAACGCTGCTCCACACCTGGCGGCAGCCTTCGGCATACAGGATGGCAAACATCTTGGTTAAAAGAAAACCGTGAATTCTACAGCCTCTGAACTCCGGAACCACATAGTCGGGGCCGATGTATACCCCGTCACCCACCTTAAGGCAATAATTGAAGAAAGGGAAATGGTGATCCCGGTAATGGCACCAGGAAAAGCCCACCAGCTTACCCTGATAAAAAGCCCCCAGGCATTTGCCGCCATGAGTAAAAAATTCAACAATCCTTTCCCTGCTCATACCGTTGAGCCGGGATATCTGACGGGTGTTGCTTCTATTCAGAAGCTTGCATTCTACAGGGATATGTGGTACTTGAACTACGGGTGGTGCGTCCAAAAGCTTCGAAATCACCAATAATGTGGCTCGTTTGTAGATCAGGCCGGCCAGGCGGTTGAGCACTTTTTTCAGCGTAAGCCTCCTCAGCCTGAGCAGAGTAGACCTGCTTATCTTTTTCAAGCTTTGCCAGCGGCTGCGGATATGCTCCCAACTGTAGCCGTTATGGGCTCTTCCTTCCAATACTGCGTCCCCTTTTGAAACAGAGAATACCGAAGTTATCTATAGGTTTCTCTTCAACAAACGGTTTTATTAACGGCTGCGGTCTGACATAAATGGAACCGTATTTTCAGAAGAGCAAAGTGGATAATAATGATTAAAAACGGTGACTGGGCTTTGAGAAAGGCTTATGAAAATAGGGGTAAAGATACAGGAAATGAGCTAAGACGGACCTATATCCGCTCACAATCATGGGTAACAGGTCCAAAAATTCGGATGAGGCCGGTTTCTCAAAGGGGCTTAACCATCTGCTGTTGTCAATCTTGTTAAGCAACCGGCTTTTTATTGGATTTGCGCCAGATCTTCATTTTTTCGGCTTCTTTGATCAATTCTTCTCTCAGGTCGGGATGAGCGATGTTGATTAAAGCTTCAGCCCGCTGCCATGTAGAACGGCCGGCCAGGTCGGCAATACCATATTCAGTTACTATACAATGGGTCAGGGAACGGGGAACCGTGACTATGGAGCCGGGCAGCAAAGTGGGTACGATGCGAGACTTCAGATTCCCATCTCTATCCTGGTAGGAAGAATTACAGCAAATAAAGGAAATGCCATTTTGCGACAGATAGGCCCCGCAAGCGAAGTCGAGCTGGCCCCCGGTTCCGCTTATTTGACGAGTTCCTACTGATTCTGAACAAACCTGGCCAAACAGATCGACTTCCAAACAAGCATTTATAGATATAGTATTGGGATTCTGCGCAATGATTCTCGGGTTGTTGGTATATGATGCCGGGTAGGTTGCCAGTGAAGGGTTATAATTCAACCAATCATAAAGAAACTGGCTCCCTGCAGCAAAGGCAAAAGTAGACTTACCTTTGTCCACTGCTTTCTTGCGGTTAGTCAGTTTCCCCGCCTTATATAGATGATAATAAGCATCTGCCAGCATCTCAGAATGGCACCCCAGGTCTTTGATATCGGATTCGACAAGCATGGTGCCTATTAAGTTGGGCAGCCCGCCAATACCTAGCTGGAGGCACGCACCGTCGCGTATCAGGGGAACAATATGCATGGCAATTTTCCGGTCGGTATCGCTGGGAGATGCGGCGGGTATGGTTTCGACAGTTGATTCAGCTTCTACGATATAGTCAACCTCGGAAATATGAATGAGCTCATCGGCTCCTCCCATAGCCCAGGGGAGGCGATGGTTTACCTCAACTACCACCTTTTTAGATGCTTCAATGATGGCCCGGCATGAAGCGCAGGCGCAGTGAAGGTTGAAATAACCGTCCTTATTCATTGCGGTAACCCGAAGCATGGCCACATCAACCTGATATTGGATGCTTTTTTGATAGTTTAAAGCCAGGTTGCCAAAAGCCATGGGTGAATGATAAGCTTGACCTCTATCGGGTAATTTACGGTCATAAGCGGAAAAATACCATGAATTAAGGGCGAATACCTCTCCTTCAGGATCAGCTTCGATGCACGCCTGCGGTGATAGACTGAGCACATGGCGAATATTGATATCTTTTAGTTCATCCTTGCGAAGTGCCAGGGCTCTGTCCAGGGCTACAGGTTTTGAATGGCCGAAGCCGAAATCGATCCAATCACCATTCTTGACTATTCGCACTGCCTCTTCTGGACTAACCAATTTTTCTTGATATTCTTTTTGATAATGTATATTGATCAGGCCTCCTGATTCCGCCCCCAAAAAGGAACTTCCTGAGCTATAGTGAAGGGCGACTTATTGTACGCTAAAAGGTTGTAATCGAGCTTAACTTTTAAAGGCACGCATGCTGCCGCTGTCTGTGATTTTCAAGCTTAGAAAACAACATGCAGTCAAAGTCTTGAGGTCGCTGTACTGACCACTGGCAAGCAAACACCAAACATGTGAATCTATATCACGATTTTGGCCCGTTCCCGCATAAAGGCGATTTCGCGATCGATGTCGCTTTGGATTGCAGCGATGCGCTCCCTGGCGTCAGGGCCTTTTAGCAGGTGGCTGAAGCGGCCCTGTTTCAGCAAGTATTCATCTACCGGCTCAGGGGCCTTTTTGCCGCTGATGATCTGCGCGGTAGGGTTGTTGAAGCTGATCCGGCCGTTTTCCGCTTCCCATAACAACCAGGCACCGCTGCGCACTGCCATGCGGCTGAGCTGTACGGTTTCGGCCATATCGAACTGCCAGCCCAAATAGCAAGGGGCCAGTATCTCGATGTATTTCGTGCCCCGCATGCTTTTGGCCTTTACCACCTTGTCGTACAAATCACCGGGGTAAGCTACAGTGGCAGTTGCCACATAAGGAATATTGTGCTCTAGCATCAATAAGGCCATGTTCTTTTTAGGCTGGCTTTTGCCGGTGGGGGTGGTGGTGGTAAAGCTGCCCCGCGGGGTAGCCCCGCTGCGCTGCACGCCGGTGTTGCTGTAGGCTTCATTGTTATAGCAGAAGTGAATGATATTTTCATTGCGCTCGGCGGCGGCTGAGAGTGCCTGAAAACCGATGTCATAGGTACCGCCATCACCCACCCAGCTGAATACAGTAGGAAGCTCACCCTGCAGGCGGCCTTTCTCCTTCATTATTTCAAGTGCGTGGCTGATACCGGAGGCGGAAGAGCCTGCGGAGGCAAAAGTGATGTTGATGCAAGGCCAGTTGTAACCCAGCCTGGGGGTCATGCCCATGCTGGCTACAGCGCAGGCCGGGGTGAGGAGCATGATGGCGTTAGGGCCCAGGGCCTTGCCCACCATGCGCAGGGCCATGGTAGCCGGGCAGCCGCCGCAGGCCCCGTTGCCGCTTAAAACCTGTTCATTGTCGGGTAGTTTTTTAATACTGGTAGCCATATTTCATCCATTCCTTTCCTGGTCCTGCTTGATCATTCATCGATCATGGCCTTGATCTCGTTGGCCATAAAGCGGCGGGTCAGATCAACGCCGCCAATGCCCATTACCCGGTTCTTGACGGTGATGTCGTTGCGTCGCCCGAAGAGCACGCTTTTCAACTCGGCTGCCAGAATACCGCCGGGGTGGCCAAAGTTGTAATTGCGGTCCAGCACCATAACCTGTGCGTTTTTCGGCAATGCCTGGATAATATCCTCGGCAGGGAAGGGGAGGTACAGGCGCGGTCTGAGCAAACCGGCTTTAATGCCCTCATCGCGCAGTATATCAACGGACAGTTTTAGTTCCGCCGCCATGCTGTTGATGGCAAAAGCCACCACTTCCGCATCTTCCAGCCGGTAAGTATCGATGGTGTCGCCATCCCACATGCCGGTTATTTCCCGATACTCCTGTGCGGCCTGCTTGACCAGCGGGATAGCTGCCAGTATGTCTTCGGAGAGCATTTGGCGGAAAGGCGCATATTCTTCTGCCATAGTCACATTGCTGAATGAGGAGGGGTGAGCCGGATCGAGGCGCCATTCCGGTTCAAATGGGGGCAGGAAACGGTCAATATCCTCCTGTGCGGGCAGGGTTAAAGGCATCAGGCAATGGGAAATAGCAAAGCCGTCGAAATTGACCATCACCGGGATATTGATCTGTTCGGCCACGCGGTAGGCCTGCAAAATAGTATTGAAAACCTCCTGATTGGAAGAGCAATGGTATTGGATCCAGCCGGTGTCGCGCTGGGCGAATGAGTCCTGGTGATCTGCCCACAGGGTCCAGGGGGCAAAAATGCCGCGGTTGACATTGCACATCACTACCGGCAGACGCCCCCCGGAAGCCATATGTAAAACCTCGTGCATATATAAGAGGCCATTGGCCGAGGTGGCGGTGAAAACGCGGGCACCAGCCGCGGAGGCGGCTACAGCAGCGGCCAGAACGCTGTGTTCGCCTTCCACCGGAATGAAGCGGGCGTGCAGCTCACCATTCTCGACCATGGCAGCCACTGCTTCCATGATGCTGGTCTGGGGGGTGATGGGATAGCCGGGTACTACGTCCACGCGGGCGTATTTGGCCGCCAGCGCCGCAGCATAAGCACCGGTTTCCATTCTCACTTGCACTGCTGCTTTCATACTGCTAATCCTCCTCCTTTACCATGCTGATGGCACCGGTTGGACATTCTACCGCGCATACCCCGCAACCCTTGCAGTACTGGTAATCAATGGTTATTTCCTTGCGATCAATAACCGCTTCCGGGCAATATACCCAGCAAAATTGACATTTGGTGCATAGCTTGTGGTCGACCACCGGGCGGTGGGCCCGCCAGGAACCGGTGTCGCCGCCGGATCCTTTGGTCGGCCATGAAATAGGCCGGTAGGCTTTAGTAACTGCTTTCATCTATTCCCAATCCTTTCGTTAAACCAATATTAAGGCTAATTATCGCGCAATTTGTGTCACTGTATGGTAGGCTTCGACAGCCGCTGCCAGGTTGTACTTGCCGTTCCCGGGCCATTTGTTCATAATGGTTTGCTCCATGATATTTTGCGGGATATTCAGGACCCGGCACACCGCGCCAAACAGCGGAATATTGATCATCGGGCCGTCGGCCGAAAACAATCCCTTCTCGCGGGCGATGGAGTCAGCGTCAATCTGCCAGGTGGGGTAATTCTGCACCATTACCGCTTTAGGGGCATTGACAATTACGCTGCCCGATTCATTAATGCCTTCGAGGACTGCTGCGGTAATGAGCTTTTCGCTCATAACCACCACATAATCAGGAAGATCGCATTGACTGTGCGCATGGATGGTGGTGGGGGATATGCGCACTGCTGCCCGTACCGGCGCTCCACGGCGTTCTACGCCGAAGAAAGGTAAGGCCTGGCCCTGCTGGCCGTTTTCCAAAGCTGCCTGGGCTAACAAGTGAGCCAGGGTAACCGAGCCCTGTCCGCCAAATCCATTGATCCGTAGTTCTAACATGCTGCTCCTCCATTCTTCCTTGGTCTTGCTAACAATATATTTATCTTAAGCTTCAAAAAAACCGGTTCTCCTTTCCACTGTCTGACAGTGATCATCTCATCTAGAACTTAAGGGCAATAACCCTATTAAACTGCCATCCTAAAAATTAAACCCTTCGTTCAGAATTCTGAGACGAAGGGTTGCTCCGCGGTACCACTCAAATTAACGACTCATGCCGTTCACTCTGTCAGGATACGGGATCTAAGATCCGTTTATCCGCTTCCTTGTAACGGTGGAAGTTCCGTACGAGCCTACTCTCAGCAAAGATTTCGGTCGTCGACTCCAGGATGAGTTCTGCTGACCTCTTCGACCGCCTTGCACCGGATAGCGGCTCTCTGTAACCCAAGCATCAGCTTACTATTCCCCATCATCGCCAATTTGCATATCGCATTTTATTTTACAGACCAGCCTTTTAGCTGTCAACAGTATCTGCTGGGCCTCAAGCCTGGCTCAACTCAGCCTGTTACAAGGTTTGAGGCCTGTATCCAGGTTTTCCTGCACTTACCGGGTTTGACGCTAATAATCGCCTGGCACCTCAAAGTCCTGACCAGGCACAAGGATCTGCCCTGCAGATGGCCTTCCCCAAGCGGGGGTTAATACGGGCTGGCTTTCCCCTCGCCCCCATTGCTACAGGGAATAATGGCCCAGTTCGTCCCGGCCATATAACGTTCATTCAGAGTTCTTGTGATGAGATGCCTGATGAAGGGCTGTATTCTAAATTACAGTTAATATTACATTATTCGCCTGAATTCCTCAATAACAATTAATCGAAAAAATTTACCGAGTTTCATAATAGAGGATGGTGCCTCAGTTATGCCGGAATGGAATATAACTGAAGAACCACCCTTCATGTTCGAAATCCTTATCAACACTAAATAATGCCGAGAACGAGAGCTATGGCCCCTACCGCGACAGCAATCCAGCTCAGTTTTTTCTGGGTTGAAAACTGGCCGATCACACCTGCTGCAACGGCAATGCTCCCCATGATCAAAGGCTTCCAGAAGAAACCCACGACACCCACTAAAATGCCGATGATTGCCAGCCATTTCGCCATGCTATCACTCACCTTAAGTCCTCCTTTCCAGGGGTTTTTTGCTGCTGCTGGTCGTAAACCAATAAGACTTATCCAAGATATATTCATTATTAAGGTGCAATATGTATAGGTGGGATGCCACTGTACCCTGCCGTTATGGCATGTTGGTCAAGGCCCACGTTTACATTGCTATGCCCCTGTTTTGCTGATGTTTCGTGCAAGCCTGTAGGAATAGTATCAAAGCCATGTCTCGTTAAACAAAAGAAAACAACCAAAGTGGGAAATACTGGGCGGGCAGTTTTGGACATATAGCGGTTACGAAACCTTCAGAGCTGCATCCCTGCTTTCCATATCGTCAGGCATGCAGGATGTATATCCGTTATGAAGGCAGTACTGTGCAAAAGTGTGTCATTATTTATCTGGCAAATATTATTTGGAAATGCCATATAGTGCCAGCTTGCGATACAGAGTAGTCCTGGAAAATCCCATAACCCTGGCTACTTCGGTCAAATTGCCACGGTGCTTCTCCAATAGATTTGAAATCAGTTCTGCTTCCTGTTCGGCAAGTAGACGTTTTTTCCTTTGTTTATAAGAGAGTTGCCCATCAGCACAGGAAAGATCGTGTATGGCCTTGAGAGCCTGGGCATGGCCTGAAGCATTGATTTCTTCGGGAAGGTCCGATATGGTAATGGGCTGGGTGTCCGCGATAATAGCCAGTCTTTCAGCAACATTCTGCAGTTCGCGTACATTGCCGGGCCAGGCGTATTGGGACAGACAGCGCATAACCGCAGGGTTCATAATCCTTTCAGTGATAATCGGTTCAACACCCAGCTTCATCAAATAGTGCCGCATCAGCAAAGGAATATCGTCTTTTCTATCCCTCAATGGCGGTATGGTAATTGAAATGACATTTAAACGATAATAGAGATCCTGCCTGAAATTGCCTTTTTCGACCTCTTCCAGCAGGTTTTTATTTGAGGCACAAATAATGCGCACATCCACTGGAATATCCTTGGAATCGCCGATGCGGGTCACGGTTTTGTTTTGCAGCACTCGCAGTAACACCACCTGCTGCTCCAATGGCATATCCCCTATCTCGTCGAGGAATAAGGTGCCCCCTGCAGCCATTTCAAACTTACCGGCCTTGCCTCCCCGCCTGGCTCCGGTAAATGCACCCTCTACGTATCCGAACAGTTCGCTTCCGATTAGTTCCCGTGGTATTGCCCCGCAATTAATGGCTATAAAAGGCCCCTGGCAGCGCTGGCTCTGATTGTGTATAGCCTGGGCAAAGATCTCTTTACCGGTACCACTCTCGCCTTGCAACAGTATATTGCTGCTGGAATTGGCAGCAGCACGGGCCAGTTTAATAGTATCTTGAATAGATCTGCTTTGGCCGATAATGTCATCAAAGTTTAACTCGGCCCGGGTTCCACAGACGCTGTTGACCAAACGGTGAACCCTGTCAATGCTGTGTAATACTATGATGCCCCCGGTAATATTCCCCTTATCGTCATAGCTGGGCTGACCGGATGCCAGGCAATGGACCCGACCGGAGGAACAATCCAGGAGCAGTTCGACATTACTGAAAGGAACACCTGCATTAAGCATTAAGTCAAAACAGTCTTTGCCGGCAAAGATCTTTTTCAGCACAGCTGATTTGTATCCTCGGGCCTTTTTCCCCAGGATTTTAAGCGCGGACTGATTCAAATCCTCGATTTCACCAGTCTCGGTAACTATCACTATACCGTCCGCCATAAGGTTGAAAATGTCTTTGATGCGACTGCTGTATATAGACAGCTGCTTGTTTTGTTCTGCCACTTGCCATTTGTTTTTTATAATATGTGAAACCTTGTGGAGCATGGAGAGTATGCGAGAATGGTCTTCATAACTGGGTCCAATAAGGCCCAAAACCAGAACCAGATCGCCGTGATCATCAAATACAGGTACTGCTGAGGTAGTGAAGGATACCAGATCGCGGTGAAAATGCTCCGCAGCCGTAACTTGAATACCTTTGCGAATCTGTATACAGGTGCCAATAGCGTTTGTGCCCAGGATTGCCTCGGACCAATTATTCGGCCAGTTTTGTTGAATCGGGGGTATGCTCTCCACAATCCAGCCTTCCTCATCTGCCAGCAGCACGTGAAAGCCGCTGCCTTTTAATGATTTGTAAATATCGTTCATGGCTATAATGGCTATATCCTGAAGTTCGGGGTATGGGAAAACAGGATTGGGCTTGCCCGGGGAAAAGTACCCACAGGGCTTGCGGTCAGGGTCAACTCCAGCCTGTTGTGAGCGGTGCCATGATGTGGCAATATCGGGATAAAACTCGCCTGCGAAGTCAGGTGCCAAAGTATCCATTGCTTGGGGCTTAGGCATAAAA
>ERZ773359.3353-NODE-3353-length-18445-cov-5.341925_pt1 | contig 18445 bp, 16 predicted proteins | sample MGYA00374955_ERZ773359 | MGnify/ENA primary metagenome ERZ773359 (study PRJEB29098, sample SAMN04486028) | biogas fermenter metagenome | study: EMG produced TPA metagenomics assembly of the Biogas fermentation microbial communities from Germany - Plant 4 DNA1... | reverse complement strand
ACCATCGCTTCCGCCATTGGGCTGGTGGTGGGTTTTTTGTCTGGCTTCTTCAGCGGCAGAGCTCCTGATGAAGGTTTGATGATGCTCACCAACATGTTTATGGTACTGCCCTCTCTGGCCATCTTGATCATCCTTTCTGCCTACCTGCCCTATCGGGGCATCGTCACTCAATCGCTGATTGTGGCGGCCACGGCCTGGCCCTGGACGGCACGGGCGGTGCGTTCCCAAACCCTTTCTCTGAAGAGTCAGGAGTTCGTGAACCTGTCCCGCATTTCGGCAGCGCCCACGCTGCGCATCATCCGGGAGGATATTGCCGCGAACATGTTTTCCTACGTGTTTATGGTCTACATTTTGCAGTTCAACGGCACCATTCTGTCCTCGGTGGGACTGGAGTTCCTGGGCCTGGGCCCCACCCGGGGCATCTCTTTGGGTCTGGTGCTGCAGAATGCCGTGAACTGGAACGCACTGCACCTAGGGATGTGGTGGTGGACCATCATTCCCGGGCTGATCTTGACCATGCTCATCGTCTCTTTGTATTTCATCAACACGGGGCTGGATGAAGTGTTCAACCCGCGTCTGAGGGAGATGTAATTATGGGAGCAGATCTGATCCTGTCTGTACAGGACCTCAAGGCCTATTACCGCATTCTCAAAGGCGATGTGAAAGCGGTGGATGGGGTCACCTTCCAGGTGCGCCGAGGCGAGATCGTGGGTGTCGCTGGAGAATCGGGCTGCGGCAAGAGCACCCTCGCCCACACCCTCATGCTGCGCAAGCCGCCCTTAACCCACATGGGGGGCCAGGCCTTCTTTCTGGGCCAGGACATCATGACCATGGACCGGGAGGAGTTTCGGCGGCTCAGACTGCGCAAGATCTCCATTATTCCCCAGTACGCCCTGGATGCTTTGAGCCCCACGAAGAAAGTGGGCACCTTCGTGTCCGATCTGGTGCGGGAGCACGGCATCCGTCCTGATGGAGCCTTCATGAACAAGCTGGAAGAGCGGCTGCGCTTGGTCAACCTAGACCCCGCCGTTTTGGATAAGTATCCCATCGAACTTTCGGGGGGCATGAAGCAGCGGGTGATTATGGTCCTTTCCACCATCTTGAATCCAGAGCTGATCATTGCCGATGAGATTACTTCAGCCCTGGACGTGAGTTCTCAGCGCTTTGCCGCCAGCCTGCTGGTGGAACTGCGTGATGCCGGGATTATTGGCTCCGCGCTGTTCATCACCCATGACCTGTCCATTCTGTACCAAATCGCTGACCGTCTGCTGATCATGTATGGGGGACACATAGTCGAAGCAGGTCCGGTGGACACCATCGTCCATGCTCCCTGCCATCCTTACACCCGGGCCCTGCTCAGTTCCCTGCCCAAGGTAGGCGTGCAGGTTAAGGAGCAGAGGCTGGAAGGAATCAAGGGCACTCCTCCAGAGCTGTTAGACATCGGGCCCGGCTGCCGCTTCCGCGAGCGCTGCCCCCACCGCACCAGGCGCTGCGAGGACACTCCGCTGACGGAACACATTACGCCCGAGCACAGCATTGCCTGCTGGCACCACCGGGAGATTGGAGGGGAGCGCGTTGGTTGACAACAGACAGCCCATTATCTCTGTGGAGAATGTAACTAAGGTCTTCAGCAGCGGCGTTTTCTTCCGCACCCTCACCACGGCGGTTCGCGGCGTTTCCTTTGCCATGTATCCTGGCACCGTTCTTTCCCTGATCGGAGAGAGCGGCAGCGGAAAGACCACCATGGGGCGCATGATCCTCAAGCTGCTCCGCCCCACAGCCGGTAGGATCCTCTTCCACGGACGGGATCTGGCCACCATTCGCACTAAGGCGGAGCGCCGGGAGTTTTACCGCCGGGTACAGGGGATTTTCCAGGACCCCTTTTCCTCATTCAACCCCCTGTTCCGGGTAGATCGGGTCTTTGATCTGGTGTTCGATGTGTTCTTCCCGGACACCCCTGCAGCTGAGCGGGCGGCGCGCACCAGGGAGGCCTTACTGCAGGTCAACCTCAACCCCGAACGGACACTAGCGCACTTCCCCCACCAGCTCAGCGGCGGGCAGCTGCAGCGGCTGCTCATTGCCCGGGCTCTGCTCCTGAACGCGGAGATATTGGTGGCCGATGAACTGATCAGCATGCTCGATGCTTCCACCCGCATGGGCATCCTCAACCTGTTGGTGGATATCTGCCGCTCCACGGGGATGTCGGTGCTCTTCATTACCCACGATCTAGCCCTGGGTTACTATGTCAGCGATTACACTATGATCATGCATCAGGGCCGCCTGGTGGAGCAGGGAGCCACCGCGGAAGTGTATCACCATCCGGTGCACCCCTACACGAAAATGCTCTTCCGTTCCGTACCCGATATCGGGAGGCGGTGGGATCCCCAGGAGAAGTTTGTGCCCGAAGCAGTGAACCGGGAAATTGCGGAATTTTATGCAGCCAACCGCGGACAGGGGATGGTGCAGGTAAGCCCTGATCATGCTGTGCTGATGAGTTTGGAATAAGCTTTAGAGCGGGCGGGCATCGGCGGAAAAGATGCCCGCTGCAATTTTCCTAGCGCAGCGGGGGAGAAAAGTACTATAATAGATCAAGCTGAGCGAGTGAAAAATCTAAGGAGCAAGATAATGAGCGAAAAGCAGTTAGGCGAAGTGATAGTTGATGTACGCGACGTGCATAAATCCTTCGGGGCGCACCAAGTGCTTAAGGGTGTGAGCCTGCAGGTTAGGGAGAAGGAAGTTGTGGTGATCTGCGGGCCCAGCGGTTCCGGGAAGAGTACGTTCATCCGCTGCATCAACGGTTTGGAAAAGATCAATGGGGGCGAGATTTACGTCGGCGGACTGCCCGTTCACGACCCTAAGACCAGGTCTACCGAGATTGCCAATAAAGTGGGCATGGTGTTCCAGGATTTCAACTTGTTCCCGCACATGACCGTGCTGGAGAACATCACCTTGGCGCCCATCAAGGTGAAAAAGATGCCCAAGGATGAGGCGACTGAACTGGCGCTGGATCTCCTTTCTAAGGTGGGCATTCGCGATCAGGCAGGTAAATACCCCGCAGCTACGTCCGGCGGCCAGAAGCAGCGGGTGGCCATCGCCCGGGCCCTCGCCATGCAGCCCGATGTGATGCTTTTCGACGAACCCACCTCGGCTCTCGACCCGGAGATGATCGCAGAAGTATTGGATGTCATGAAAGAGCTGGCCAAGGGCGGCATGACCATGCTCGTGGTCACCCACGAAATGGGCTTTGCCCGGGAAGTGGCTGATACAGTCATCTTCTTTGACGAAGGGAAGATCCTGGAGAAAGCCCCGCCCCAGAAGTTCTTTACCGCGCCTGAACATGAGCGCACCCAGCGTTTTTTGGCCCAGATTCTGTAGCACAACCCAAAAAGTCTGTACACACTGCAAAAGCCAAGCTTGCCGGTTTTCCCAACGGTCAAGTTTGGCTTTCTTTATGCCCGCACGCCGGTTGGAATGTAAAGTTTTGAAACATTTCGCAAGACAAAATGACACGATCTGCAAACTTTGTTTCCGGTTTGTGATCTGCCATAAAGACAGAGGGAACGGAACAGTGCCAACGAGGACTGCATTTGGCAGCAGCAAGCAAAGAAAGGAGAAAGCGGCATGAAGAAATTGCTCCTCTGTCTACTGTTGGTTTTGGTGCTCAGTGCCCAGGTTCTGGCCGCGGATTACAAGATCGGCTTTAACAATGCGCTCTCCGGCGTGTACTGCCTGGACATTCTGGAAAACTTCGCAGTGTACTGTTACTTCGGCATGTCCGATGCCACCTTCGCCATTGTGAGCAAGATGTGTGCCGATGCTGGAGTACCTTTTGTGCTCTACGATCACCTGCCCACCGCCGAAACCTTGGCCCACCTGCGCAGCAATCCTTACTTCGCAGGTGCCGTGGGGGAGGATGACTACGATGCGGGCTATCCCATCGGCCGGTTCGCCGGAGCCGTAGGGGCCAAAACGGCAGTGCTGGTCACCGGCAACCGGGGCGACACCACGCACGAAGCTCGGGTCCAGGGCTTTACCGATGCCTTTGCTGAAGTGGGCGGCCAGGTTCTGGATGTGGCCTGGGGTGCCATTGCGTCCCGAGCCGATGCGCTGAAAAAGAGTGAAGACCTCCTCGTGGCCTATCCTGATGTTGATGCAGTCTACACTACTTCAGGGGCAGGCGCCGTTTCCACCATGGAAGTGCTGCAGAAGTATGATGACCTGGATCCCTTGTTTTTCGTCACCGACTTGGATCCTGAGATTCTAGAGGGACTCCAGGCGGGCCAAGTCACCGCCGCCAACGGCGCCCACTGGATTAACTCTGGTCTGGCCGTGGCCCTGCTCCACAACTTCCTGGAAGGTAATCCCCTCAAAGATGCCAACGGGCAGGCTCCTGTGTTCCATGTGCCCATCATCGTGCTCCAGGCTAACCAATACTACGCCTACGAAGAGCAGTGGCTCCAGAACATGCCCTTCAGCCCCGACGAGATCCGTCAGCTGAGCAGTAAGTACAATCCGGCAGCCTCCGCTGAACTGTTTGAAAACTTGTTGGCCAACTACTCGGTGGAGCAGCGGGTGCGGGATAAGTATGAAGCCGGCGTAATCACCGCAGAAGATCTGGAGCGTTACGGATTCTAAGCACCACACTCCGGGCTGCCAAACACGTCTCTCGTGTTGGCAGCCCACTCGCACAAAAAGGGGTTGAACTGCATGGACAGAAAAAGAGAGGCGGCCAGGGACCGGGCTGCTGCTGGTGTTTCTCATCGTCCATATTGCCGCTGACTTTAGATTCCTTACGGCCAGAAACTTAGGCATCATCATCTCCCACGCCGTGATCCCCACCTTTGTGACCTGGGGCATGGTTTTCTCTTTTACCAGTGGGATGATCGACCTATCCGTCGGTGCCATCGTCATATTGGCTTCTAATTTTGCTGGATTCTTGGGTCTTAAGTGGGGCTATGCCGGCCTTCTGCTTGGGGGCCTGGCCGCTGGTGTATTCTTGCAGGCCCTGAACGGGTTCGTCTTTTTGAAAACCAACATCCCGCCCTGGGTGGCGGGGTTGGGGATGGCCATGATTTATGAGTCCATCGGGGCCATTTACTCCAACTTAGCCGTGCGGAGCGGCGGCATGGTGGTCACCTTGGGTTCCAAACTCCGGGCTTTGGGAGAGCTGCCCTTTAATGTACTGATGCTGGTGCCCGGGATGGTCATCGTGTACATTCTCTTCTGCCGTACCAGTATCGGGCTCAATGTCCGGGCTGTGGGCAGTGATTTAAGAGTAACGAGACAGATGGGCATTGATCCCGAGCGGGCTAAGTTCCTGGGCATGGTGGTCTGCGGTGTGTTCTTAGGTCTCGGTTCGGCCATCAACCAAAGCTATGTGGGCCAGCTCCTGCCGCGCACCGGGCTTTCCAGTGTGAGTTTCATCTTCCAGCCGCTGACCGCGGTGCTCATCGCCAGTTCCATGAGCGCCATCTTCAACGTGGTAATCGGCGTGGTCATCGGCACCATATCCCTCTCAGCGCTGTTTAACGCCTTAACTCTCCTGGGCGTACCCTCAGGGACCTGGCAGGAGGTAGTAATGAGGCTCCTGGTTATCCTGGTGACCATTGTCTCAATGGGGGATGAGGAGGGGATCGTCAAATGACAGCCAGAGATACAGCTATCTTACGAGTAGAGAACATCTCCAAAAGTTTCGGCCCCACCCGTGCCGTAATTGACGTATCCCTGGAGCTTAGGGCCGGCGAAATCCACGGCCTTATCGGCGAGAATGGTTCAGGCAAATCTACGCTGCTTTCCATGATTGCCGGGATCCACGCCAGAGATCAGGGGTCCATGTTCAAGAGCAATCGGCCCTATGATCCCCTCAGTCCAGCCCAAGCTAATGAGCAGGGTGTGAGCATGGTGGTGCAGGAACTGGGGCTGGTGGATGGCCTCACGGTCACGGAAAACATCTTTCTTGGGAAAACCCAGCAGTTTGCCCGGCGGGGCATCATCAACCTCAAAAGGATGCGGGAAGAGGCGGCTCTGGCCTTTGCCTCCTGGGGTATCGCACCGGTACCTTTAGATGCTCTGGCCGGCACCTTGACCGTGGAAGAGAAGAAACTGGTAGAACTGGTGCGGGCCCTGCCTACGGATCCCGATGTCCTGATTCTGGATGAAATCACCGCAGCCTTTTCCCACAACAACCGGGTCGCGCTCTATGAACTACTGGCCGAGCTTAAGTCTCAGGGTAAGCTGATTCTGTTTGTCTCCCACAACCTGTCCGAGGTCTTGGCGCTCGCGGATCGGATTACGGTGCTGAAAGACGGCGAAAAAGTGACTACCTTGGATGCGGCCGAAAGCAGCGAGGATGAACTGAAGCGCCTCATGGTGGGCAGGGAAATCAAGGAGACCTACTATTACACGCCGGCACGGCTTGCTGATCAAGAACCAGTGCTCATTGCCGACGGCATCACCGTGGCAGGTGTGCTGATTTCCGTAGTCACGGAATCCTCAAGGCGGACATCTACGTACAAGTCTTGGGGAAAGCTGTACATGCTAGACCTCCTTTGGGTTATACTGAGCAGAGCCATTTCGGCAGTTGACCTGTTTTTCAGGCAAACCCAGCGGATTTCCTCCTTAGCACAGTCTTCTTTGTCCCGATTCCGCGAAAAAAGGTTCAGGCCGCGGCATGGAGAAGTATAATCCCACAGTTCTAGCGAAAGGATGATGCTCATGCGGATTGAGTTTTTGGGCCATGCCTGTTTTCTGCTGGAAGAACCCCAGGCCAAAGTGCTGATAGACCCTTTTTTGACGGGCAATCCCCTGGCTCCGAAACAAGCCGAGGAAGTGGACGCCGATTACATCCTGGTCACCCACGGCCACCACGACCATGTGGGCGATGCCGTGAGCATTGCTAAACGGACGGGGGCAGTAATTGTCTCCACTGTGGAAGTGGCAGGGGAGCTCTTCAAGCCTGAGGGGGTGGAAGTGCTCGCGGGTAATATCGGCGGCCGGGTGCGGACCTCCTTCGGCAGTGTGAAACTGGTCCCCGCCCAGCACGGCAGCGGCGTTGCTGGGGGCCTCGCCTGCGGCTTTGTGGTGGAGATAGGGGGCAAGAAGATCTACCATGCCGGCGATACGGGACTGTTCGCCGATCTGCAGCTGCTTCGGGAGGAAGAGGTGGATGTGGCCCTGCTGCCCATTGGCGACTTTTACACTATGGGCCCTGCCGACGCGGTGAGGGCTGTGGAGATGATCCGCCCCAAGGCGGTTGTCCCCATGCACTACAACACCTTCCCCGCGATCAAGCAGGACCCCTACCAATTTAAGAAAGCCGTGGAAGCACAGGATCTCTGCCGGGTGATGCTGTTAGAGCCGGGGCAGAGCTGGGAGCTCTAGGCTGCCACTCCTCGGGCCCCGGAGAGCAGCAGGTTGGCCCCCACGGCGAAGAGGGAGGCCACACCGACTCCCAGGGCAGACACAAACACAGGGGCCGCAGGCGGGTTGACGGGGCTATCCGCAAACGGGCTGTGTTTTCCCATGGTAGGTGCCTCCTGTGTTGGCACCTGGGGTCTAGTAGATCTGCTTCTGCTTGGCGGCATACTCCTGGAACAGCTCTACGCATTTCTCCCGCCCGTACTCTTCGATCAAGAGGATAGAGCTGTCCACGCGGCCGGCTTCAATAAAGCGGTAGATGAAGTCATCGCGGAAGCCGATGGCTTCTGCATCTTCTGGCCGGGCTCCATAGATCACATGGGTGATGTTGGCCCAGATCGTGGCAGCAAGGCACATGGGGCAGGGATAGCCTGTGGCGTAGAGGATGTAGCCCGAAAGGTCGTGGGTACCCAAGATCCTCCCCGCCTCCCTAATGGCGTTCACCTCAGCGTGGGCAGTGGGGTCGTGATCCCGCAGGACACTGTTGGAAGCAACCACGATTATGTTGCCTTCCTGGTCAAAGATGGCCGCACCAAACGGGCCGCCAATGTTCTCATTCATGGTCTGGCGGGCCCTGGCTACTGCTTGCTCCAATGCTTCATCGAGCACGCCTCGCCAGCTGATGTACTCGGGAGCATCCACTGGAAAGTCGAAGTAACGGTCGGGATAGGGCTCGTCAACTAAGCGGTAGTGCCACCATTCATTGGGATAGGGCTCAAACCCTGCGGCAACCATGGCATCCCGCAGAATGTTGCGGTTGGCCTCCTGCTCAGGGGTGATCAAGTCTGTACCATGGTGGGAAATGGGGCCGAAGAAGTCAAACGGGCTGCCCATATCCACCTCTTCCAGGGTATCTTTGTAGACCAGGGTGAGGTCCACTGTGCTGCCCCTGCTGTGGCCGGAACGCAGGGCCACATAACCCAGCTCAAAGACGCGGGCTTTGTCCACTTCCGGATAGTAGAATTCTTTCATCTTCTGATCGTCCAGGTCTTGGGCCCAGATCAGAAAACGCTCCACGGCGCGCAGGGGGCGGTAAGCATCGAAGATCTTGATCAAATAACCCTGTTCATCCAGGATTTCGGCGGCCTTTTTGAGAGCCTCTGCGGCCTCGCTGGTGAGGATGGCGGTGGGGGCGTTGTAGCCGTCAATGCGCGTGCCTACGAAGTTGTGGCCGCTGTAGTAGCGGATGTCCAGCCGCACACTGGGGATCACATCCTTGACATACACAAAGCCTTCCGGCAGTACCTGGGCCAGCCCGGGTACTGCCCAGAGTACGCACAGCAGAACAGACAACAGTAAGCAAATTCTACGTTTCAACAAGCACACCCCGCTCTCTGGATTGGCCGGCCTTCAGGGCCGGTCCACTTCTTAATCTTCCTCTTTCTGGACAGAATTTCCAACTCCTGCACACGCCCGGTTACCTTCCCGGCCGCTTTTGCGGACGAGGAGGACAATCTGCGGGCAGGTTTTCCCCTCGCTCTGTCTAAGTTGAACTTCAGGTGAATTTACGGGAAAGGGAAGTGGTTGGCATGTCAAGAAGGTACAACAGCATCCCGCTTGCCGCGGCCCTGCTGCTGGTCTTGGCGCTCTTCCTGGGGGGGACAGCTGGAGCGGAGGCGCCGGTGAAGAACGTGATCCTGCTCATCGGGGATGGCCTGGGGATCAACCAAGTAACCGCCGCTCGCCTCAGCCTCGAGGGCGGAGCGTCGGCAGTGCTTAACCTGGATACCATGCCTTACACCGGTTTTTCCATCAACTACGCAGCCAACAACTTGGTGACCGACTCGGCAGCGGCAGCCACAGCTTTAGCCACGGGCTACCGCACCGACACCGGCCGCTTGGGCACCCTGCCCGATGGTACGGCTGTGCGGAGCATCATGCTCAAGGCCAAGGAACAGGGCTTGAGTACAGGGGTTGTGGCGACGGTGAAGATTACCGATGCCACGCCGGCTGCTTTTCTCGTGAACGCCGATCACCGGGCTTTAGAGCGGGACGTTGCCGCGGCCGTTTTGGAGGCTGCCCCCGATGTGCTCCTGGGGGGAGGAGCGGACACCTTTGGGATCAATCCCTTTACCAAAAAGCCTAAAAGCAACGCTCTGATCCACCGGGCCTTGGAAATGGGCTATACCTTCGTAGCGGATCGGGATGGGCTGCTCAACCTGGAGATCACCCCGGAGATGAAGCTGATTGGGCTCTTCATCGGGGGTGATATGAGCTTCGAGCTCACCCGCCTGCCTACGGAACCTTCGCTGCTGGAGATGGCGCAGCGCGCCTTGGAGCTGGTGAGCCAAAATCCCCAGGGCTTCTTCTTGGTGGTGGAAGGATCCCGTATTGACCGGGCTGCCCACACTAACAGCATCAAGGAGATGGTGGGAGAGGTGCTCATGTTTGACCAGGTGGTTGGTTTGGCCCTGGAGTTCGCCCGGGAGCATCCCGGCACTTTGGTTGTGGTCACCGCGGACCATGAAACGGGAGGTTTGACCATTACAGGCGGGCAGCCTTCGGGCGCGAACGTCACCTACAGCTGGGCAGCTACGGCCCACACCGCAAGCATGGTACCCATTTACGCCTTTGGGCCTGGTGCCGAGCACTTCAGCGGCACTCTGCAGATCACCGAGATTCCGCGGCGCATTGCGGAGCTCATGGGGATGGATGATTTTCCAGCCCTGAAAAAAAGTCCCTAAGGTTTGGTGGGCTGTTTGCTAAGGGGTGATTAAGTAAACCTAAACTTTCTACCCCTGGCAGGAATAATTACTCACCATGTGGAAATGAGAACCCAGCAGCAGCCTGCGAGGGTGCTGCTTCTTTTGGGGAAAACCTGAGGTTCAATTTTGCAGAGGACAGCCTGATCCATCTCAACGTGCACTACTACTTGGGTCCAACGTGGAGATCCGCAGTGGCAGCAGTCTTTCCAGCACAATCACGGCGCAGCTGAAGCATAAATCGCAGCAGAGCAGCATACTTAAGGACGCAGCACAACACCAGTACCACAGTATCAAGCTCTAGACGACGCTTTCTCATATCTGGATGAGGCTTCCTTTGCAGCATGGTGCAGCCATTTTGGCTGCACTTTTTTTGTGGCGCTTGGGCTGGGCCCCCGGCTCTTTTCTCTCCCCTGGCGGTGAGATGGCAGGAATTCATAGATCCGGGCAGAAAGATTCAGAGGAATTTTAACTGTTAGTAAACAAAATCACAATGAGGAGGAATCATGTGTGACGGTTAGATACAGGCCCGAGCTCAACGCCATCTCCCCTTATCAGCCCGGCAAGCCCATCGCGGATGTCCAAAGGGAACTGGGGCTGGAGCGCGTGATCAAACTGGCCTCCAACGAAAACCCCCTGGGCTTTTCGCCTCGGGTGCGGGAAGCGGTTCTCCAAGCCTTGGAGCAGGCCAACTTCTACCCCGATGGAAATGCCACCCTGTTGAAGGAGAAGATCGCGGAGAAATACGGAGTGGCCCCAGAAATGGTCCTGCCCACCTGCGGGTCCGACGAGATGGTGGACTTGATCGCGAAGACCTTCATTGAACCAGGGAGTCAGGTAATCATGGCGGAAGTAACCTTTCCCCGGTACCAGATTACTTCTCTGATGATGGGGGCAGATCTGCAGATTGTACCTATGAAGGATCTGGGCTACGATCTGGGCGGCTTTAAGGAGGTACTCACGCCTCAGACGCGGCTGGTCTGGCTCTGCAACCCCAACAATCCTACGGGCTCGTTTTTCACCCGCGGCGAGCTGCTGGACCTGCTGGAGTCCGTTTCCCCAGAGACACTGGTGGTGTACGATGAGGCGTACTATGAGTTTGCCACCCATCCAGAGTACCCCCGGGACAGCATTGAACTCGTGCAGAAGTACCCGAACATGTTGGTGCTGCGCACCCTGTCCAAAGCCTATGGATTGGCGGGCTTGCGGCTGGGGTTTACCATCGGCCATCCTGCTCTTCTGGGCCTGATCAACCGCATCCGCAACCCCTTTAACGTCACCTCCCTAACGCAAGCCGCGGCCCTAGCTGCGCTGGATGATGAGGAGTTTCTCGCCCGTACCGTGACCAACAACAACGCGGGGAAAGAGTATCTCTACGGCCAGCTGGAAAGGCTGGGGCTGCCTTACGGCAAGACCGAGGCCAACCATATTATGTTTGACTCCCGGCGTGATGGCCAGGCCGTGTTCCAGGCCCTCTTGCGCCGAGGCGTAATTATCCGGCCGGTGGGGGTACCGCGCTACAGCACCTGGCTGCGGGTGAGCATCGGCACCGCAGAAGAAAACAGGGTCTTTATCCAAGCCCTCGAGGAAGTGTTGGCAGAACTGGCGCCCTTAAGCTGATTGGGCGGTGGCTAGAAGCGAACGGGTGCTTTTCCCGCAGCGGAGAAAAGCACCCGTTATTGTTCTCTATACTACCGCTTGAGGTGATAACTGGCAAACACCTCCAAGGCTTGGATGGCGGCTCGGATGTTGCGGTAGACCGGCAGGCCCCCTGCTTCCATGAGGGCCGCGAAGTCGTCGAAGTACCGGCCGCCGTTCACCGACACAACCAGGGGCTTGTCCGTCTTGTGGGCCAGCTGAACTAAGAGCTGGGCCATGCTGTCTGCATCCTGGCAGGTATCAGGCGTACTTTTGAGGGCATTGGAGTGGGGAACAATGCCCACCACTACAGCATCCACCGCCGGATCCTGGAGCACCGTTTCCACAAAGGCGGTGAACAGCTGGTCGTTGGCCATGGGCGTTACATCCAAAAGTGCAGTGGAGAGGTCCACCAGCCCATGCACATCGATCTTCTGCAGCTTCTGCTTGGTTTCTGCGGCCAAGGGCGCGGGCCGCAGCCTGCTCAAGGCATCCCCCGCCACCGCCGATTCAAATCCTGCATTGACCACTACGGCCACCTGCTGGCCCCGGGGTTTTTTCCCTGCCAAGAGCGAAAAGATCTTGACGTAATCATAGTAATCCTCCAGCCGTTCTGCGAGCACGATGCCGGCCTGCTCGCAGGCTGCCTTAAAGACGGCATAGTTTCCGCTCATGGCCGCGGTGTGGGAGGCAGCCGCTTGGGCACCCGTTTCCGTACGGCCCGACTTGTAGGCCACGATGGGCTTACTGGCCTCTTGGGCCAGTTGGAAGAAGAGGCGCCCTTCACCGCGGGCTAAGCCTTCCAGGTACAGGGCAATGAGCTCTGTGTCTTTATCGTGGGCGAAATAGGCCAGCAGATCTGTGATCTGCACATCGTACTTGTTGCCAAAACTGACGATGGCCTTAAACAGCCTGCTTTCTTTCATCTGATCGTTGGTAGTTAAGGCAAGGGCTCCGCTCTGGGTGAGCAGCGCGGTATTGCTGCGCGCGGAGTGGCTCAGGCCCAGTCTTTTTTCTTCAATGAACAGGGTATTTACCCCGGGATGCTGGCCAGTGGGGGCGCAGTACACGCCCATGCAGTTGGGACCCATAATGCGCAGTTCCGGGGGCCTGACCAGATCCATCTGCCGGACAAACTCGGCATACTCCAGGCCGGCCGGCAGCCCAGAAATGACGATCACCGCCTTCGCCTTGCCCCGCAGTTCCTCCATGAACTGGGCTGCACTGGCGATGGGGGCGGCATAGACCACCAGGTCCACAGGTTGGGGGATTTCCTGGAAGGAGCGGTGGAGGGGATAGAGTTCACCCCCAAGCTCCAGGCTGCCCCCCTTGGGGTTGACCAGGAAGAGATCCCTGTGCCCCATCCTGTGCAGCAGCTTAGCTATTTCCCGGGCCATGCTTGGTTTGGCCAGATCGGCAGAAACCCCGATCACCGCTATGCTTTCGGGTCTAAAGAAGTATTCCAGGTTGTGCACATTGGGCTTGACGCAGGGCGCGGCTGGGGCCGTTCTGAACTCCGCGTAGCCGTCGATGGCTACCAGGCGCTCATCTGCCGTGAGCACGAGCGGGTTCAGATCCAAAGCCTCTAGTCTAAAGCGGGTGTCTTCCGCCGCCAGGCTGGAGTACTGGCTCACCAGGCAGGCAATCTTGTACAGGGCGTCCGCGAGCAGTTCTATGTACTGAGACTTGCCCAACTGCTGATATTTCTTGGCAATCTTGAGCCCAGCCACGAACTGGCGGGCTCCTTCCAGGCTCACGGGCGGCAGGAGCAGGTTGGCCGCATCGTAATGCTGCGCGAAAAACTCCGCATCATCGCCCCCTTTGCTCATGAGCAGCACGGGGCCAAACTCCCCGTCTTCGCGGAACCCGATCATGGCTTCCCGCCCCAACGCCGGCTCGTAGTGCACAAACTCCACCAGCAGAAAACCGGCAATGTGGGGGGGATCGCCAAGGAAGTGGGCAAGGACTTGGTTGTGCATCTCATCCATGATCTTTTCCAGCCCGGCTGTGCGCCAATTGCGCACCACCTTTACTCCCCCCAGCTTCTGTTTGTGGGCAATGTGGGGAGAGACGATTTTCACCACCAGATCGGAGCCAAACTCCTCGAGCAGGGTGAGATTTAAGGCCTTGGGGCTGGCCACAAACAGATGGCGCGGTACTGTGATACCGATCGCTTCCAGCATCTGATAGACCTCAAATTCGTAGAGCACCTGCCTGCCTTCCCTTGCCGCTCCGGACAAAATGCCGTCGATGATCTGGACCATGTTCTTTTCCAACCTGAGCACCCACCTGTATCCGTAATTTCGTTCACTTTATTATAATGGAACGGTAAAACTTCGGCAACATAATCGCGGGGTATAAGTTGGTGAAAAGATGGAACCATAGAGGTGAAAACAATCCAAAGGAGGCTGTCTATGGAAGTCCACTGCACTGTCCAGAACTGCCAGTGGTGGGACGACAACTACTGTGCAGCCCAAAGCATCCTGATCACCAGCGATGAGATGGGAGCTAAGCTGCCCGAGAGCTATGACTTCCAAGATACCCAGAGCATTGTGCAGCAGTACGGAGAAACGTCCGTGAGTTCATGTGAAGCCACCTGCTGTAAAACATTTAAAGAACGGGGGACACCTTAACGGGTGTCTCAATTTTTTCCAAAAATGACTAACGGCTGACAGTGGGGGTAAAGGGAGGAAATCGGTTTCCTTTGGAGAAGTAACGGTTTGGTCTTTGTGGCGATTTTGGCAGAAATGTTAAGACCAACCTTGGCGGCAAGGGGGGAACTGTGGAGAGAGAAACACTTCGCTGTACCTGTCAGACACTATCGAGAAAGGGGATAAATGCGTTGAAGAAAGCCTTACTACTGTTCTTTGTTGCTCTGTCTTTAGTGTTCACCAGCTTGGCCAGTGCGCAGAACATCGAGATCGTGTACTGGACCCATACCGATGACAACCGTACCGAGATTGAGAATCGCTATATCGAAGAGTTCCAGAAGTTGTACCCCAACGTCACCATTAAGCGGGTAGTTTATGAAGCGGCCAAGATGGGCGATCTGGTCCTCACCGCTTTTTCTGCCCAGAACGCTCCTGACCTGTTCAACCTGCCCATCGAGCAGGAATACGGCTACATGATCCACGGCCGAGTAGCCCCTGTGAACTACGAGGCTGCTGGCTATGCCAACGCCGAGGAGCTCGTCGCCAACTACCTGCCTGGCACCTTTGACCCCGTAACCATGGATGGCGAGATCTACGGCCTGCCCCTGGAGCTCACCAACTGGGCCATCTACATCAACGACCGCATCTTCCGCGATGCTGGCCTCGATCCCGATGTGGACTATCCCAAGACCTGGGAAGAGATGATCGAGATCTCCGAGAAGCTGGTCATTCGTGAAGGCGACATCGTTGTCCGCCGCGGTTTTGACTTCCGTTATCCTTACTACCTGGTAGCCATGCTGCCCATGGTAGAACAGCTGGGCGGTGCTCTGCTCAGTGAAGACGGCACCAAGGCCATTGTGAACGACGAGGCCTGGCTCCAGGTTCTCGAGTGGTTCCGCGAATTTGGTCCTCACGGACGCAACCTGGGCAGCCCCACTTACACTTCTGCCCGCAAAGTATGGGACTACGACAACAATGACATCGCCATGTGCTTGTCCGGTTTCTATCAGCAGGGCCGCCTGCGCATCGACAACCCCGAGTTCTTCGAGAGCGGTGAGTGGAGAGTTGTTCCGTTCCCCGTATTTGAAAACGCGGTGCAAGATGTGGCCTGCGCCTACTACGGCCACTACATGATGGTCAATGCCCAGACCACCCCCGAGAAGCAGTACTGGGCATGGAAGTTCGCAGCTTACATGCTGGATCATCCGTGGGAGTACCTGGAAGTTGTTAACATCATCCAGCCGCGCAACGACCTCTTGAACGATCCTCGGTTCATGGAACTGCCCTACATGGACGTCTTCATGAACGATATGGAGAGAGGCCACATTGTGTTCCTGCATGAGAACGGCTACCAGTTTGAGCGCTTCATTAAGGAAGCCGTGGAAAGCGTCATGCTGGAGAACATGGATCCCAGAGAAGCTCTGGACATCCTGCGCGAGAAGGTCCAGGAAGTTCTGGACGATCAGTATTGATCTAGCCTTATGCTGAGCAAGAAGCCCGGGCTGGTCTCGGGCTTCTTCACTACTTTTTGCTTTGGAGGTACAACATGCGCCGCAAACGAGGATTCAGCATGGAGAGAAAAAAGGCGATTTGGGGGTGGATTTTCGTCATTCCTTCCCTGATCTTTTTCTCTGCCTTCAGCTTCTATCCCATTATCAATGCCTTTATCGAGAGCTTCTTCAACAGGAATCTCCTGTCTTTGAGACCGCCTCGTTTTGTGGGCTGGGACAACTATACCTATCTCTTTAGGTCTAGGGATTTTTGGTTGTCAGTGCAGAACACGGCCATTTTCACGGTGGGTACGTTTGTGCCCTTGGTGGCGTTCAGCTTGCTGCTGGCGGTCTGCATCATGTCCATCAGTCGGCTGCGCCGCTTCTTCCAGCTGTCGCTCTATGCGCCCGCGGTGCTTTCTTCGGTAGTCGCAGCGTTGATCTGGCTGTTGATCTTTGACCCCCGCGGTCTGGCCAATCAAGGCATGAACGCGCTGCTGGGCACGACGGGAGTGAACTATAAGTGGCTGTCAGACACAAACATGCTGCGGCTCTCCACGATTATTGTTTACTTCTGGAAATACATCGGCTATTTTACCGTTCTTTTTGTCTCCGGTATTGGAGCCATTCCTTACAGCTTGACGGAAGCAGCCCTGATCGATGGAGCGAACCGCTGGCAGCTGTTCTGGCGCATCACCTTCCCGCTGCTCAAACCCACCACTCTGCTGGTGTCGGTGATGACCATGATCCAGTGCTTGAAGACGTTCAGCACCCAGTACCTGTTCAGCACTGCGGGAGCTCCTACCCGGCCCATCAATGTGATCACCTTGAGCATTTACAATACGGCCATTAAGGATTACCGCATTGGCAGGGCCACAGCCATGAGCATCCTGCTGTTTGTAGTGATGTTCTTGTTTACCTGGGTGCAGCTGAGGCTCTCCCGGACTGAAGAAGTCACATTCATGTAAGGCCGTGAGAGGACAGGAGGGTTGAAATACATGCACAAGACACGTTCGTGGTATCTGGGGAAAGCCTCCAACGGCGTGATGTGGCTGATTCTGATCGCGGCCTGCGTCCTGGTGCTCATTCCCCTGGCCTTTATGTTTACCGCTTCAGCCATGCCCGCCAGGGATATTCTGCGCTTGCCCTATCCGTGGATTCCCAAGGGCATTCACTGGCCCAACTATTGGAACGGGATCAGAGGTCCGGAGGGTGATTTCATCTTCCTGCGCAATGCCCTCAACTCCCTGATCGTGGCCGGCAGCGTGGCCTTCTTTACCGTGCTCCTTTCGGCCGTTACCGGGTACGGCCTGGCCAAATTCAAGTTCAAAGGCCGCAATTTGGTCTTTATGCTGATTATGGCCACCATGATGATTCCCTTTGAGGCCATCATGATTCCGCTCTATATGGTGGCCATGCGTATGGGCCTGCAGGACACCTATGCCGGTTTGATCTTGCCGTTTTTGGCCAACGCGTTCGGGGTGTTCCTCATGCGCCAGTTCCTGATCACTTTCCCTGACGAGATTCTGGATGCGGCCCGTATCGACGGTGCCGGCGAGATCCGTATCTTCAGCAGCATCGTGCTGCCTGCTTCCGGCCCGGCAGTGGCTACTTTGGCCATCCTGGCCTTCCGCGCCCAGTGGGACAGCCTGCTCTGGCCGCTGCTTGTGGTGCAGAGTGACGAGATGAAAACTATACCGCTGTACATCACAAGGTATATGGCGGAGACCCACAGCGATGAAGGTATTATGATGGCCGTGGCCGTTCTGGCCAGTCTACCCATGATCATCCTCTTCTTGACGCTGTCTAAGTACTTCGTGAGCAAGGAAGGTCTGACTTCGGCCACGAAAGGGTAGGCCAAGCGATAGCAAAAACATGCAGTGCAGAGCCCCGTTTCCGCAGATTCGGACTGTGGAAACGGGGCTCCTTGTTCCTTTGCATGGAATGGCCCTTGGGGGGCTATGCTAAGTCTGTTGGGTTGTCGCGATCGTGCTGAGAGTTACTGCGCGCTCCAGGTTTCGTAATGGATCTTGCTTTCTTCCCAGGTGTGGGGAGTGGGGCGTTGTTCCGCAGGGTGGCCGATGGACACTACCGCGGCAGGCTCAATGTGCTCGGGCAGCTCTAAGGTTTCCCGGATCAACCGGTACCACTCGGAATCCTTGGTCACGCCCAGCCACACACCGCCCAGTTCCAGACCATGCACGGCCAGCAGGATGTTCTGTGTGGCCGCGAAGCAGTCCGCATAGAGATGCTCCATGCGCTCTTCCACCGTTTTGTCGCCGCAGATGGCGATGCCGCAGGCCGCGCCGGCAAGCATGCGGGCATGGACTTTGCCCTGGGCCAGCTTTTCCAGGCGGTCCCGATCCTGGATCACGATAAAGTGGAAGGGCCGCAGGTTGCGGGCGGTGGGAGCGCACAGTCCTGCGTGCAAAATGGTGTCGAGCTGCTCCTTACTTACAGGCTCACCGCTGTACCTGCGGATGCTGCGCCGCTTGCGGATGGCGCTGAGAACATCCACGTTACTCGTGGCCAACCTGGGTTCTTGGTG
>ERZ773359.3351-NODE-3351-length-18453-cov-14.715458_pt1 | contig 18453 bp, 17 predicted proteins | sample MGYA00374955_ERZ773359 | MGnify/ENA primary metagenome ERZ773359 (study PRJEB29098, sample SAMN04486028) | biogas fermenter metagenome | study: EMG produced TPA metagenomics assembly of the Biogas fermentation microbial communities from Germany - Plant 4 DNA1... | reverse complement strand
GCGTCTCCGATATATACTTCATAGGGCAGCGCAACGCCGTCGGCAGTTATTGTGACATCATCGGCTGAAAGGCTGCCGACGCTTCCCACAAAGGGAAACGCCATCTGAACCGACTGCGCCTCCCCGGTCGGGTTGACCATTTGGTATGTTGCGGTAACCCCGCCGGTAATGGTATAATCACCGCCGCTCCAACCGGAAAAGTCAAATACCAGGTCCTCACCCACCAACGAGATTGGACAATTCCCATCCACCGCCATCATCCCGGCGGACGGGTACCCCTGCCAGTACGTCGGCCCGGAATTGGCAAAGGCCGAACTGCTTAACGAAATAATTAAAGCGGCGCACAACACGCCCGGTAATATCCTCCTCACAAAACCACCCCTTTACCCTTTAGACCTTTCCGGTTAGAAAAAGTTTCTTGGCATCGCTTGTTCAAAAACTACCTATCCGCTAAATAAATCATATCAATAAACGGGTAAAAACTAAACCCGTATGCCGCTTACAAAAACCATAAAAAATATCCCCTCCGGGGGATGCACTCGAAAAAATACTTGAAAGCTCTTTGTAAACTTATAACTTTCAACTGCAAGCTGCCGGATACCGTTTATACCCCGTGAGCCGCAAGGACCATACTGTTGGTTTACTTTCCGACAAGTCTTGCAAGCCTTTCCCTAACTGTCGCGTAGGCCCTCTGCCATTCGCTTTTGTCGATCATTAGTTCACTTCCCGCAAACTCCAGCCTTATTATACGCTCTTGTAGACCGTAAACGCCGAATATGGGGCGGTCATCCCTTAGGCCCAGCATTTCCTTAAAACTTACATCCACGATGGACAAGCCGGCATAAAAAAGCGCGGTACAAAGCAGCAGGGCCAGGAAGACCCTGAACCTTCTCCTTATAACTAAACGTCCTTTTTCCAGCCTGCCCATAGCGTTCCTCCTTGCCAAAGGTTATATACCCTAGAATAAAGGGTGTCCCAAACCGGTTATTTTATTCCTTAATCTCCTTTATAGCCTCGGAAATGGCCTTTGCCAGGTAAGGTACCGAAGCCAGCGCCTCCTCCATCGTGTTGGCGTTGCTGCCCACTTCAACCAGCACCGAATAGTTGGAAAGCTGCTGGTTATACTGCCCGGTTTTCTTTTCAAGAACTCTCCGGCACAGCCCCGGGCAGTCGGCGTTTATCTTATTTTTTAAAAGCTCGGCGAATTTCCTGGTTTCACTGCTGTTGGGCGCATTGGGGCCCCACACCAGCATAAGCCGTGCAACGTCTTTACCGTCCACCTTCATGGTGGACAGCGCCCTTGCGCTCTGCTCCTCCGCCCGGTTTCTCATTGGAAAGGCATCCCGGTGCAGGTCAATTACAATCTTTATGGAAGGGTATTTTGCCAGCGTCTCCCGGGCGGACTTCAACGACCTTGAATAGGCCGGGGTGTATTCGGGGTAATCGTGGAAGGTTGTTATATGCACCGATTTGATACCGTACCGGTTCTTAAGAATTTCCTGCAGTTCCCTTCCCACCCTGACCACCGAGTACCTCGGGTCTATTGTCCTGTCCACGTCGGTGGGGGTATAGTTGTATGCCTTGGACGGCCTGTAGGCCTCGGAAGTATGGGTATGATATATGAGGACTACCGGCTGTTCCATGTCAAGGGAAGTCTTTGCGGGGCTCCCGAACTGCCTGTCGGGCTCCTCCGGTTCCTCTTCAAACACGGTATCTATTTCGATTTTACCGGGGTTGTATTGGTTTAATATATCGCTCAAATCCTCCTCCGGGTCGTAAGGATTGCCCCTGACCGGACCGCCGATGCTGCCCCGGCTGGATACCGGCAGATTGTAGCTTTCCATTATGGGCAGCTGCGCTACAATTAAACTCTTAGGGTCTTTATAGTTCAAACGGGTCACCAGCCCGAACAGGTCCTTGAAAAAGGAACCATCACCGTCGTTTTGCCGCCCGGCCGTAACGGCGGGCATTGCCCTGTCCAGGACAGCCTTTAAAAGGCTGTCCATCAACCGGCGGCCGTCATCCGTTATTTCGGTATCCTGCTGTGAAAAGACTTCCTGCGCGGGCCACATACGGTAAAAGCTGCGTATACCAGCCCCAAGGGTCAGGACACCTATTATAGCTACTGCGGCCACAATCCATTTTCCCGGCTTAACCACTTTTATCCTTATCACTTGAGTACCCCTCTCTACCTTACCGGCTTTTGTTCAACTATATAAATATATTCCTGCGGCCCCTCCAATATGTTTGACCATGTAAAAAGGCGCCGGTTTTAAACCTGCGCCTCTTGGTATTAGTTTATATACCTGTCCACATCGTCCGGCCCTATTGACGGGTGAAGATAAATATTCAGCCCGTTTGCCAGTATTTTTGACATATCCTTTATCATGTCATCAATTTCCTTTGGCGTTACCACAAGGCTCCCTATGTTCGGGTCAAGCACTTCCCGGATGAGCTTATACAAGTCCTCCCCCTTCATCTTTTGCAGCACCCGGTAGAACTCATTGCCCTCGTCCGCCTGTTTTACCATTGCATCCACCACCATGTCTATCGTATCACTGGTCATGGTTGCCGCGTCCACCACCGTGGGAACCCCGATGGCAATAACCGGCACCCCCAGGGTTTCGCGGTTTAACTCCTTCCTCTTGTTTCCCACCCCCGAACCGGGGCTTATGCCGGTATCGGCTATCTGTATGGTGGTGTTTATCCTTTCCATCTTTCTTGATGCCAGGGCGTCTATCGCTATGACCCTATCCGGTTTTATCCTGGATACTATACCTTCTATTATCTCTCCCGTTTCAATACCGGTAATACCCAGAACCCCCGGTGAAATGGCACAAACCGGAGTAACGCCCTCGTCCACCTGCTCGGGAAGGTATTCGAATATATGCCTGGTCACCATTAGATGAGATACGGTTTTGGGTCCCAGTGAATCCGGTGTCACGTTCCAGTTTCCAAGCCCCACCACAAGGGTGGTGCTTTCCTTGTCCACGGGGGCTATCCTTTTCAATTCCTCGCCCAGCGCCCTGCTGGTCTCTTCGTATACATCCTTGTCCCTCTGCTTTAAGCCGTTCGCCTCTATGGTGATGTAATTGCCCACCGGTTTACCCATTATCCGGGCCCCCACTTCCTCCCGGATGTTTACCCTGGTGACCTTAACGCCCTCTTTTTCGGTCACATCCACCTCCACCCCCGGGATTTCCTGCTTTTTCTCCTCCCTGTACATTTCCCTTGCTTCCACCGCAAGGTCGGTTCGCTTGTTAAACATTACGCACCTCCCGAAACGCTTATGCTTTCATTATCCTTAAGAATAAAAATATGGTATTTTCAGATATTAATACTGAATATAGGTTTGGCTGCGGCCCCAGTTTTTATGCAACATGGCTTGCATTTTAACAATCAACATGGTAAAATAACCTTTGTTAATCCCGTAAAAGGGGGTGAAGGGAAATGGCAAATATAAAATCCGCTGAAAAAAGGGCAAGGACAATAAAGGTGCGAACTGCGAGAAACAGGGCCTATAAGTCCGCTGTGAAATCCGCCGCCAAAAAGTTTGAAGCAGCGCTAAGTGCCGGCGACATCGAACAGGCCAGGGAAGCTTTCATAAAGGTTGAGAAGCAGCTGGATAAGGCGGCAAACAAGGGCGTTATCCATAAGAACACCGCAGCCAGGAAGAAATCAAAGCTTGCAAAGAAGCTTAACAAAGCCATGTAATCCTAATAAAAATAAGCGTACCTGATACAGTACGCTTTTTTGATTCTACAAACCGGCTATCAAAAGCTCCAGCGCAAGCCAGGGGTCAATCCGGCCGCTTTTGATCCGCGCATCAGCCTCTCCGCACTCCTTTAATTTTTCCTTAAGTTCCTCCCTTGTAAATTTGCCCGCCTGCCTCATTAGGGACCCCGCCACAAAGGGCGGAACCTGCAGCTTGGATGCAACCGCTCCGCCGGAATATCCCATATCTTTGTAAATCGATGCCTGCAGCAGCAGGCGGAACTGCCTTGCCACCATAAAGAGTACCCTTACCGGCGGCTCCCCACCCCGTTTCATTTCCTCCAAAAGCTCTATGGCCTTCGGGATGTTTCTGCTTCCTACTGAATCAACCAGTGAAAATATGTTCATGCTTAAATTTTCCGTGGCTAGGGCTTCGATATCCTCCTGCCGCACTTCGTTCCTGCCTTCGCAGTACTCAACAACCTTTCCGATTTCATTTGCAACACCGTCCAGCGTTTTTCCCGAATCCCTTTCCAGGTACCCGCTTAGAACCAAGAACCTGTTAAGTACCGTGGGGGAGATGGTTTTGCCGGCGGCTTTGAACCGCTTTGCAACCCACTTTTCAAACAGTGCCGGTTTTAGGGTACCAAACTCCACCACCTCGCCAACCGATTTTAGTGTCTTCATAAGCCTTGTCCTCATATCGGGACTGGCCTTTGATGTTATTACAAGGCATGAGTAATCCGGAAGGCTCCGGAAACAAGTCTCCAACATTTCCATGTCCGCCTGGGTAAAACCCCTTTTCCCGGCGGGTGTAAACACCGCGTTATTCACTATTACCAGCCTTCTTTCGTTCATAAAGGGCAGCGTTTCTACAGCATTGACAATTTTTTGCGCCGCCATATCGCTGCTGTCTATAACGGTCAGGTTCAACTGCTCGGCGGAAGGAGGTATAAGTATCTCCTTAATCCTGTTCACCGCTTCCCTTATCAAAAGGCCCTCGGGTCCATAAAACAGGTACAGCTTCCCTACCTCTCCCCGCTTCAAGCTGTTGAAGAGTTCTGTCATGTCCATAAGTCCTTCACCCCGCCTTTACCATGTACAGTCATATCAATTGCCAGCCAAACCGCGGCAGCGGCCAGGTAATACGCTATATAGAACGCCGCGCCGGCCTTTTCCACGTTAACACTGCCAAAGGGCACCCTCCCGGCCATATCAATTATATAGTTCATCGCTTCAATAATTATACCATTTACCCAGGCTGCAGTATAGCTGAGCGGTATGTGCATAAGGCACAGGACAAGGTAGGCCACCGTAAACCACAACACCGTCCCCGCCAGCGGCACCGCCAGGATGTTGGCCAGCACCGAAACCGGGGCAAAGCTTCCGAAATACCGAATAAGAAGAGGCACCACCAGCACCTGGGAGGCCAGCGTTATGGAAACCGCTGCTGAAAGGTATTTGCCGGCAAAACCAAAGAACCTGTTAAACACCGGGTAAAACAGTGCTATGCCAAGACAGGCCAGGAAGGAAAGCTGAAATGAAACGCTGAATATAACGTAAGGCTTCATCGCCGTCATGAGAAAAGCGGCCAGCGAAAGGGATGTCAGCATATCCTGTTTCCTGTTTACAGCCGCGGCCAGCATCAGCACCCCCATCATCACCGACGCCCTGACCACCGACGGGGTAAGACCAACCATGAAGGAGAAAAAGGCAAGGAGAGCGCACACAACAATAAACCTCTCCCGGCCGGTGAGCCCCAGTTTTTTAAAGAGCCAAACCAGTACACCGCATATAATGCCAACGTGCAGCCCCGAAACCGCCAGGAGGTGGGATATTCCCACCGCCGAGAACCTCTGCCTTGTCTCCTCGCCCACTTCCCGTCCGCCCAGCAAAAGGCCCTTCATTATCTCGCCCTGCCGCGGCGGTACCACGGGTGATTCAAGCTTATCCTTAACCCATTCTGCGGCGAGATGGCTGTAATACTTTACCGAACAGGGCCTCAACCCGGTAAACTCCAGGTGATAGGGGGTTGAAACAATTAATGCCTCCGCCCCCAGGCCCCGGCAGTAATTCCTGTACCCTTGATTGGAGGATAACTTAAGCAGCCCTTCCGCCACCACACCATCGCCAACCGTTATGGCCCCTATGTCCCCGGAATGATACAGCATAAGCTTACCCCTGTAGCCTATATCCCTTCCGTCCACCGCCAGCGATTCCACGTCCACCAGGAAACAGTCCTCCCGGATGACCGGCTCCACCCTGCCTTCCAGCTTGGCCCAGCGGCCTATGTAACCCTGTACCGTCCCGGCGTCAGCTTTATAGAGGGCGAAGCAGGAGACACCGATGCAGAAAAACACCAGCGCCGTCAACAGGTATGTCCTTTTTTGGGGCAAAAAAGCATAAAGCAGGACAAAGGCCGCAGCCGCCTGGAGCATGAGCATCCAAATTCCTATCTCCCAGGCAAGGCATAGGGCTCCTCCTGCCATATAACACGCAACGGCAAAAGTAAGTTTTCGTTTCATCCGCTTTACCCCGGGTATTTCTTTTACTTACCAATACGCTTGGTTTTCTACCGATAGAATACCAATTAAAATCCGCCAATGCAAGGCAAAAGCCGGCATACTTTTCGATGTACTCGATAAAATAGCTCTTGGAATAAGCTCACTGCAAGGCCGTCATACAATCTTCTTCCTGCCGTTTATTGTAATCACCGTATTGCTGTATAAGCGCACCGCGTATATTTTGCCGTCTTTGTCAAGAACTCTGCAGTGTGTAGCAATACCGTTGGAAGAACCCACAATCCCCATGCTTATTCTTTTTCCTGCTACCAGCGTTCCGCCCAGGGCAACGCTTGAAGGATTCATAAACTTTATAGCATTTTTTGCAATAATATAGGTCTGGTATGTGCCGCGGCCCAAAACCAGTACCTCGTCGGTGGCTTGTACAATCGAGTTCTGGGCATATTTAAACCTAACGACCGCGCCCTGGTTTTCGATACATACTCTTTTGGCCAAGTAGCCCTGTATCCTATCCTTAAGCCTGTTTACCTGTTCGGCACTTGCCGAGTTGCCGGCGGCATAAATAACACGCACCCTCTCCAGCATATCCTTAATCACAGCGTAATCATCATCTGCCAAAAACCTGGCCAAGGCCTTTATATGTTCAGCGATTTTGTCCACGCTTTTTATTCTTTCTGAATATAAACCGGCACCGCGCCCGGCCGTCAACGGGATATATCCCTTCGGCAACCACTGCACAGCCCCCGTCCGGCTGCTCCAACAGCTTTTTTATCGCGTCCTTGTCAATAAATTTAGGCGCTACCTTTATCCTCTCCAGCTCCCGGATACACCGCTCCATCGTGGCATCCGGCGCCGGTATCTCTTTGCATCCCGAAAGCACTTTCAGCAGGCCGGTTTTTGGCGCATCTTCCACGTAATACTGTTTGCCCGGCATTTTTGTCACCGTTAAGACGGCCTTCATTTTATCCTCTGTCAGTTCCGCCTTAACCTCAGTAGAAGCTTCCTTGACCGCGGGCCTGAACTCTACAATGTCTCTTTGTGTAACAATGCTTACGCTGTTTATTTTGCTGCCGTTAAGGTACACTTCCACGTTGGCATCAGCCGGGTCTATGGCGGCATAATGCCCGTCTTCCACCGGGTCAGCCACCACTGCTTTGCCCGAAACTATTTCTATGTAGCCGTCTTTGCAGTCTTCCCTTTCCTTGCCTTGACATGCATCATTTCGTTTTACACGGGCAGGATCCACATGGGTTTCCAGCTCTCCGGCGTTACACCGGTAATTTTTAGTTCCCTTTTTAATGGCACCTCTTAATAATACCTCGTGAATTATCACATCTAAACACCTCTATTACCGCTTTTCATGTATCACTTACTTCCCTTTATCCAAGGGATGCGGACGTATAAATCTCTTTAAACTCCATCATCGGCACCGGCGGGCTGCACAGGAAGCTGCGTTTAACAAAATAAAAAACAACCTGCCAAATCGGGACTGCCGATTATAGAAGGCTGCCTACCATATATTTCGGCAACCCAGCCGCCGTAGCAGCTAGCCGCCGCCTTAGGCCTGTGGCTTTGCGTCCCGGCCTTTCGGCCGGTTTGCCCTTTCGTCCCCAGCATTACTTGTGAAACCGTTTTGGTAATTTTTTCATTGGAGCATATTATAAATCAAAAATATAGTCTTTGCAACAACATTACCATAATATTCAAATTCCGACAGCATTATTTCATCAAGATGAACAGGCCAATCTTTTCCGGGTATTATGCTGTCTAAAAACGTCTAAAGTGATATGATTTTTCGTTAATGAATACCGGCTTAACAGGCACTTTTGACCAATCACATTATAATTGTCTCATGCTTCATTATAAAATTATAAAATAAAAGGAGGACGATACTCTCGCCCTCCCCTGCCAAATGCGATATCAGTTATTTTGGTTTTTTATTACCTTCACCCTTACCAACACTTCCGCAACCGGTAATGCCAGGGCCGCGCTGCCCAGCGCCTGGAACAAATTGCCCGGCAGTTCCACCAGGGCCGCCGGAAGGCCGTATAGGAAAATCTCCACCGTGAAATATCCCGCCGCCATCCACAGGCCGCCCAGTGCCATTGCCGCTATCCTTGAAACAGTGCTGCCCTTGGCCGAAGCCAGTCGGTATAATACGTATCCCACTATGAATCCTTCCAGGCCTTTTATCACAAGGGTAAAGGGTGCCCACGCGGCATAGGGGGACAATAAATCGGCCAGCGCCGACCCTACTCCGCCCGCAATTGCTCCGTACCTTGGTCCAAGCAGCAGTGCCGCCAAAAATATCACCGTATCGCCGAGGTTTATATATCCCTTCGTTGCCGGTACAGGCACCTGGAAGGCTATGGTAGCCACCGTCACAAGCGCCGTTAGGAGCGCCGCCAAAACCAATTTTTGGGTTTTATTCATCAAAGGTCCCTCCAAAGGTTTTATACTGTGGGTTTTATTATACCACGCGCCCTGGGACTTTTAAATATTTGTTTGATTTTTAACCCTTTCAATGAGGCGGGACAACACCATGGACAATTCTCCCCAGGTTACTCCCTTGTCAAGAGGGTACTGGTCCTGAACCAGCCCTTCCTCCCTAATGGCCTCGAAAAATGGCGCAGCCCAGTGACCGCCTTTTTGCCTTTTTATCTGTACGGTATTGAAAATACCTGTCGCAATGGCGTTGGCAATCTTTTTCCTGAAAGGGTTCTGGGAAAGAAGATGGTTATCCGATGGATTGGTTAAAAAGGCTGTTTCTACAATCACCGTAGGCATTTCGGATTCTCTTATGACAAAGGAATAGTCCTCTCTTTTGGCGTTGAGCTTGTTATACGCCCTTCTCCTTGCGATTCCCAGGTTTGAGATTTCTTTTAATATACACTCCGCCAGCTCTTTTCCCTCAAGGGATTTGTGCCCGTATACCGTCTCGGTTCCCTTTGAAGATACCGGCCCCCCGTTGCAGTGTATTGATATGGTATAATCGGCACCCGATTTATTAATCCTCGAAATCCTTTCAGCAGGCTCCACCGTTTCATCCATTTCTCTTGTCATCGCAACATCAATGCCCTCATGCTCCAGGAAATGTTTCAGTTTTATTGCAATATCAAGGTTTACGTTTTTCTCCACTATTCCAAAGGCCTGCAGCCCCGGGTCGTCCCCGCCGTGGCCCGGGTCTATACAAATCTTCATCTTATCACCTCCACTATATAATATGTGGAGGTTTAACTTATTGTCATCGGCGGGGATTTTCCCTTGTAATATATCCCGGTAGTGATAAACTACTAAATATAAGATAAGCGACTTTGAAAGGGTGTTGATATGGACACGGAAAGACTTTACAGGGAAAACGCCTATACAGCTCAATTTACTGCAAAGGTTGTGCGGCAGGAAAAGACCCGGGAAGGCTTTGAAGTGGTGTTGGACAAAACCGCCTTTTACCCCACCGGCGGCGGCCAGCCCTGCGATACGGGATGGCTTGACGGCATCCCGGTTATAGATGTGGAGGAACGGGAAGGTACGGTTGTACATTTATTAAAGGCCCCTTTGGAATCCGACGCCGTCACCGGCAGGATAGACTGGGAGCGTCGTTTTGACCACATGCAGCAGCATGCAGGACAGCACGTGCTTTCCGCCTGCTTTGACAAGATTGCCGGGGCGAGAACAGTGGGTTTTCACCTGGGAAGCCAGTTTGTATATATAGACTTAGACAGCATCGATTTGACCCGGGAACAGATTACCCAAGCCGAACAGCTGGCCAATAAAACCGTTTTTGAAAATCTCCCAATCAAAACCTATACAGTCCAGCCGGCAGAGCTAAATAGTTTGCCCCTTCGCAAGCAGCCCACCGTTGAAGAGGATATACGGATTGTTGAAATAGACGGGTTTGATTACTCCCCCTGCGGGGGGACTCATCCCTCCCATACCGGCTGCATAGGCCTTATAAAGATTAGGCGGTGGGAAAAGCAAAAAGACTGCACCCGCATTGAATTCGTATGCGGCGGTAGGGCCCTCGAAGACTATGGTATAAAGAACGAAAGTTTAAACAGGGTCTGTGCAATGCTTTCGGTCAGGGACTTTGAAGCGGCGGATGCGGTGGAAAGGATACTGTCGGAGAACAAAGCCCTGGCCAAGGCCGCCGAGGCCATGAGGGAAGAATTTTGCAAGTTCGAAGCGGAAAAGCTGGTGCGAAATGCACCGTTGGAAAAGGGACTGCGGCTTATCAAGCTTTCGTACCACAACCGCCCCTTAGAAGAACTGCGCCTTTTGGTATCCGGCATAACTTCCGAGAAGGGCTGTATAGCTCTCCTTGCCACCACCGGGGACAAAAACCAGGTAATGGCCGGCCGTTCGGAGGACCTAAGTATTGACCTTAGAAAACCCTTTAATGAGGTTATGTCGCAAATCGGCGGCAGGGGCGGAGGAAGCGCCAAATTGGTCCAGGGCGGGCTGGGAGATGCCGAGAGCGCCGCCCGGGCACTGGACATGCTTTACAGCGCCGTTTTAAATAAGCTTTAAAAAGCGGAAGGGGCCTTTCCCTTCCGCTCGATCTTGTTTAACCGGGACAAGCCGGGACAAGGGACGGTTCTTTGTCCCATTTATTTAATCCTCAATAATTCGGTAGCAGTGGTCGCAGTGGTCGCTGTTCTGCATCAGCGTATTATGCCTCTTGAACCTAATCCGCGGGTTAAACACGTCCACCACCGGGTACTCGTACATGCAGCAGTATTTATACCCGAGGTCCTGGGCACCCAGCTTTTTGTATTCGTTGGCGTAAAAACAACCCTTAACCCTGAGCCTCAGCTCCCCTTTATCCTTCACTTCAACCTCGCTGTCTATTATCCCGTCCTTTTTCTTCCACACCATGCTGTACAGGTCCTCAAGGCCTGCATCGCCCTTGTCCTTAAGGCTCCATTTCCGATGGGCTCCTTCGGTAAGAACCTCCGCTATCTCGTCCGCTACCTGGGGACCGTATTTCTGCTGCAGCTTCCTGGTTATATCCACCAGCCTTTTTATTTCGCTTCTCTTTAGTTTTTTATAAAGCTCCAGTAATTCCTTTTCATATTCCATGAACAGCACCCCCGGACAATATAATATTAAACTTTTTTAGCAAGCCATCAAATTTAGTCATATTCGCCTAAAAATGAACAAAGAGCCGCAAAGGCTCCCTTTTGTCCCTATTTATTATATAACACATGTCCCTGATTGGCAATGCCTATTTTGTTCTTGCTGCAGTGAACAATAGCAGGTCTTGCAGTGCATCGGTATAGGTATTGGGCACAAGATTACGTATAGCCTTTTTTGCCTTGTCATGGTACCTCTGCTGCAGCAGTGCCGCCCGTTCCACCGCCCCGCTTCTTTTTACCAGTTCAACTATCTCTTTCAGCCTGTACTCCGACTTTTTTTCGTCCGACAGCATATTCCTTAGCCGTTCGCCGGTATTCTTGTCCTTCAGCGCATAAATTACCGGCAGTGTATATACCCCTTGGCGCACATCGTTTGTAACCGGTTTGCCCAATTCCTCCTCGCTGGACTTAAAGTCCAAAAGGTCGTCCATTATCTGGAAGGCCATACCGAGGTTCATCCCGTACATCACCAGCGCCCTTTTTTGCCATTCGGGTATTGTTGACTGGCTTGCCCCAAGGTAGCAGCTCATGGCAAACAGCATGGCGGTTTTATACCTTATCCTGGTAAGGTATTTTTTAATGCTGATGTTTAAGTTGTTCCGGGTAAAATACTGTTCTATTTCGCCTTCGCATATCAGTTTAAAGGTTTTGGCCATCATGGATGCATCGCTGAACTCGGTATACTGTGTGAGCATTTGGAAAGCCTTGCTCAGCATGTAATCGCCTGCAAATATGGCGGTATGATTGTCCCATTTCCTATGGGTGGTCTCAATTCCCCTCCTGTAGTCGGCATCATCAATCACGTCATCGTGTACCAACGTGGCCATATGAACCATCTCCACTGCGGCGGCCAGCGGCACAAGCCTTTTTTGGTCAACCCCGCCGTAGCCGCCGCAAAGAAGCACCAGCGCCGGTCGTAGGCGCTTGCCGCCAGCGTTGACCAGGCGGAACAATATGGACTCGATGGTGGCATTGCGCGAGCGCGCTTCCTGCCGCAGCCTGCTCTCCACCATTTCAAGCCCCCTATATAAATCGGGATACTTTTCCCAGAAATTCACATGTATCACCCACTTGAATAGTCTAGTTGGAACCTCTGCCCATAAGTGCCATTACGTACTTTACCGTAAACCCTATGAATATTCCTGTTATCACCGCCGACACCATCAGTATAGGCAGGTAAATGTAAAGGCCGAAGTTTTCCACTATAAGCCCGGCGACAAATAATTGTCCCACGTTATGGGCCACCGCCCCGGCAACGCTTATACCCACCACGCTGAATTTGGACCCGGCCCATCTGTACAAGGCATACATAACCACCGTGCTTAGCATTCCCCCGGCGGAGCTGAAAAGAAAGTTTGACGGCACCCCGCCCAGCATCGACCCAAGGAATGTCCTTATCAGCACAACCACCAGGGCCTCTTTAAACCCGAATAGGATAATTGCCACCAGCGACACTATGTTTGCAAGGCCAAGCTTTACTCCCGGAGCGATGTACGGGATGGGCAGAAGGCTTTCCACCACGTGCAGCACCAGCGCCATCGACACCATCATGGCCAATACGGCCAGTTTTCTTGTTTTCTTCATTCGGCCCCCACCCATCTTACCTTATAGTCCGGCTTGGAAAGGCTGAACCAATCATTGATGCCGGAGGACAGCACCACCTGCCTGTCATCGGTAACAACAATTGCCTCAACGCCTTCCAGGTTCTCAACAAGGTCCATTCCCTTTTCAACCCCCAAAAGAAACACCGTAGTGGACAGGGCATCGGCATCAAAGGAAGAGGATGTGACGATGGTAACTCCCCTTACTTCGCCGATTCCGGGATAACCCGTAAAGGGGTTCAGTATATGGTGGTACCGCTTCCCGTCCTTTTCGAAGTATCTCTCGTAATCCCCGGAAGTGACAATCGTAGCATCGGTTATCCGTACAATACCCAGAATGCCCTTGGCAGGCGCCTCCGGGTCCTTTATCCCGATATTCCACGGCTTGCCGTCGTACCTTGCCCCTATGGTGAGCACGTTGCCGCCGAGGTTTATTATGGCATGCTTTATTCCTTCCCCGACCAGCGCCTCCTTGACCTCGTCGGCTGCATAGCCCTTGGCGATGCCGCCGAGGTCAAGTCTCATGCCGTGCCTTTTCAGGTATACTTCCCCTTTTTCTTCGTTTACCTCAACGTCCCTGTAGTCTGTAAGCTCCAGCGCATTTTTCAGCTCCTGCTCCCCCGGTACTTTCGGGTTTTCGGTTCCTATACCCCATAGCTCCACCAAGGGCCCCACCGTGATATCAAAAAGGCCTTCGGAAAGCCTGCCGTAGTACAGCCCCTTCTCCACCACCTTTTGGGTGTCGGCGCTTACCTTAACCGGCCTCTCCCCGGCGTTTTGGTTTATTAAGTTCACTTCGCTGTCCTTTTGGTTTGCGCTCATCAGGCCTTCTATTTCCCTTATCCGGGCAAGGGCTTTTTCCGCCGCGCTGTCCGCTTTGTTAATATCCCTATCGTATACTTTTATGTTGACCAGGGTTCCCATGAGAAACTCCGACTTCTCCACCTTCTTGAATCCTCCGGTGATTTTGTCGGCCCGGCACCCGGCCACGGAAAATAAAAGGCATATGGAAACAGCCAAACCGATAGTTTTGCTTTTCATATTTATCTCCCATTTATAAGCGCTGTCTTATTATATTATAAACAATACCATGCGCTAATACCCTACAAGGCCCCGGTTGCGCCGTAACTTTTCAGCATCTTTTTCATGCCGTCGGTTGCCTCCACCCTTCCGTCCTGTAAGACCCAAACCGCTTCCACCCCGTCAAGCCCTTCCACAAATTCCCGTCCCTCTTGATAGGGCATCAGGAATACCGCAGTGGAAAACAAATCCGCCATTCCCGAGTCTTCGGTTACCACTGTTACCGCCTTGCTGTGCTCTCCCGGCATCAGCGTATCCGGGTCAATAAGATGGTGGTACATTTTTTCGCCCACAAAATAATACCTCTGGTATACGCCGCTGCTTACCACCGACGTATCCTTCACAAAAAGGGTATCCAGTATGTTGCTTCCGTCGTCGGAAACAATGAATTTGTCGGGGTCCTGGATGCCTATGCCCCAAAGCCCGCGAATGCCGTCCAGGGGCTTCCCAATGATACGCATATTGCCCCCGGCGTTTATTATGGCAGAACTAAGGCCCTGCTCAACAGCTTCCCTGGCTGCAATCTCCGCCGCAAAGCCCTTTGCCACCGCACCCACGTCAAGGGACATGGCTTTATCCGCAAGAAATATCGTTCCCTCTTCTTGGTCCACAATCACCTTGTTTATATCGGTATGCCGGGCGGCCTCCTTAAGCTTTTCCATCGGGGGAACCTTTGCCCTTTCCGGGTGGTCCAGGCCCTCCTGGCGGTATTCATGCCAAATCTTGAGTACCGCTCCCATGGCAATGTTTACCTTACCGCCGGTGCGCTCATACCATTCCTTGGCAAAGACCACAAGGTCTATTATCTCCTTGTCCACCTTGACCGGCTTTATGCCGGCGTTATCGTTAATGGTCTTTATATTGTTTATACCCTCGTAATCGTTGTATATATCATAAAGCCTGTGAAGTTCCTCAAACCTATTTTTTATTCTTTCGTAATGGAATTCAAACTCCTGCTCGCTCTTTGTGTAGGCTGTAACGTTAATAAGCGTGTCAAAACAGTCAAAGAAGCCGTCGGAATATTTGCGGTATTCGCTCCCCTGTTCCCTTTGGCATCCGGCCAAAAAAAATCCGGCCACGAGTATTATTATTATGAATGCGGACAATTTTCTCATTTAAATCACCCTTATTATAATAAAGGAATACGACGACTAAAACAACATAATAAGGAGGGGGCCACAAAGGTGTGCCCCCTTTCCACTATTTCGCGTTCTCGTATGCCTCCGCAACCGCTTTCAGGTAATCTTGCACCGTCACCGTTACAAGGGACGTAAGCTCTGGCACATCCGGCACCGCCGGGTGGGACGCATCTCTTTGCTTAACCTTCATGGCCTTTATCTCGTCAACAGTCTTTCCTACCATCCACTTCTCCAGCTCGGCCATCTGCTCGTGCCAGTTCTTCTTTATGGACGAGGCGTTTATCATACCGTATTCGTCCCCAAGCTCAACCTTGGTCTTGAATTCGCCGTTCTTGTCGGTGGTTACCTTTCCCTCTTTGCTGAACTCCACCTTGGTCTGCGCGGTATCAATTATTGCCCCGGCAACCTTGCCCTCTTCGTCGAAGGCGGCGGCTACCATTACCGTATCAACCTGTGCCGCCGGCAGCGTTTCTTTACCGTCAGCTGAACTGTAACCCACCGACTTGCCTATGGATATCTCGTGCCCGAGGCCTACCTTAACCGCTTCGGCTGACAGGTTTTTCGCATTTTTGTATGCCTCTTCAACAGCTTCCAGGTACTCGTGGACCGTTACCGTTACAAGGGAAGTAAGCTCCGGTACATCCGGCACCGCCGGGTGGGACGCATCCTTTTGCTTAACCTTCATGGCTTTTATCTCGTCAACAGTCTTTCCTATCATCCATTTCTCCAACTCGGCTATCTGCTCGTACCAGTTCTTCTTGATGGACGAGGCGTTTATCATCCCGTATTCGTCCCCAAGCTCAACCTTGGTCTTAAACTCGCCCTTCGGGTCTGTAGCAAGCTGAAGCTTGTCATCGAAAGCAACACTTGTTTGGGCGGTGTCTATGGTTACGCTTACCACCTTGTCGTCCTTATCAAAGCCGACCACCGCGATTACAGTATCCACCTGGCCCACAGGGTTCACATTATTGGCAGCATCGAGGTCCTTCGACTTGGCAATGGAAGTTATGTGTCCTATACCCATTTTAACAATGCCTTCCCCGTCCAGGGGCTGTTCATTTGCAGGCGGCTGTTCCGACGGCTGCTGGTTCGCGGGCTTACCCGGTGAAGAACAACCGGCCAGCGCAACCAGAGACATAATAAGTACAACTAATAATGACACTGCTCTCTTCATGTTTTCTCCTCCATTTTTAATAGATTATGCAGCATTTTTAAGTTTTGTATTTCGGTTTATTATGATATCATTTTAACATTTTATTTTCAATAGGAATAATTCGCTTTAGAGAATATTTATCAATTAATTTTCGCTTATTTTTAATAATTTTTTCGTTTTTTGCGAGGATTTTAGTTTATATATGACTATACCAGGGTATTTAAATACCAAGGGAACCACGATTTTCCTCGATTGTACAATTTAGCTGTTCAATAAATAACTATATGATTATGACGGTATAAATTTTGGCATAATACATAGAAAGAATTTGATAAAATAATTTGACAATCCTTGTGAAAAATATGCTATAATGATTATGGTTTTTATTCAATAATCATTATTCGTTCATATACTATACTAATTAGGAGGGAATGTGATGAGCGATGCAAAAAAAGTAGTGGTTCTTGGCGCGGGGTATGGCGGTATAGAAGCAGCACTCCATATTTACCGACACAGCAAAAAGCGAAAAGACATCGAGATTACCATTATAGATAAAAACGAATACCACACCCTGCTGACAGAACTGCATGAGGTTGCCGGCAACCGGGTTACCCCGGACGGACTTATGATAAACCTTGAAAAGATTTTCGAGCATACCAATGTGAATGTGGTAAAGGATAGGATTACCGGCATTGACCTTGACCGACAGCTGTTAAAATCCGAAACCGAAACCTATCCCTACGATTACCTTATACTGGCTACAGGGAGCGAGCCCACCTATTTCGGTATACCGGGAATGAAGGAACATTCGCTGACACTGTGGTCCATGGAAGATGCCCTTAGGATAAACAAACATATAAGGTCGGTCTTTGAAAAGGCCAGCCGTGAAAAGGACCCGGAAGAAAGACAGAAGCTTCTTACCATAGTTGTAGGCGGCGGCGGTTTTACCGGTATAGAAACGGTGGGAGAACTGGTACAGTGGGCGGACGAACTGTGTCGTAAATACGGCATACCTCGAAACGAAGTAAACCTATACGTAATCGAGGCAATGAGCAAGATACTGCCCAACCTGTCCGATTCCCTGATTGAAAAAGCTACCGCGTTCCTGAAGAAAAAGGGTGTAAAAATTCTAACCGACTCCCCCATTACTGAAGTCAAAAAGGGAAGCCTTACGCTTAAGTCCGGGGATGTAATAAAGACCGCTACGCTGATATGGAACGGCGGAGTTCAGTGCAATTCCTTCGCCGCCAACCTTGGACTTAAGACCAACCGAAGGGGCAGAGTGGAAGTAAACAATTACATGCAGACTGTGGACCGTCCCAATATTTATGCCATCGGTGACAACTGCTATTACGAAGAGGAAGAGGGCAAACCCCCGATGCCGGCGCTGGTGGAATCAGCGATTCAGTCGGGCCAGTGTGCCGCGCACAACGTATTGGCAGACATAAACGGCAAACCGAAGAAAGAGATGAAGTTGAACCTGCACGGCTTTATGGTATCCATAGGAAGCCGGTTTGCGGTGGCAAAGGTAACCGGCCTGCCGCAGCTTTCGGGATATCTTGCAACTGCGCTCAAACACTTGGTCAATATGCACTACCTGTTTGGAATAGGCGGTTTAGCCATACTGGCGGAATATATAAACCACCAGCTTCTTCACAACACAAGGGAAAAAACATTCATCGGCCCACATTTCACGGCCAAGTCGGCCAACTTCTGGCTGGTGCCGCTGCGAATTTACCTTGGATACATGTGGGTTATGTCGGGGCTCGAAAAGTACCAAAGCGGCTGGTTTGATTATCAGATGCTCGCCGGTACCGCCGACGCAGCCAGCGGCGCGTCAATGATGCAGCTCATAGGCGACCAGACGCCGGGCTGGTATGCATGGATTGTGGATACCATACTGGTGCCCAATGCGATGCTGTTCCAAAAGCTTATCGTGTTCACCGAGGTTGGAATAGGGGTGGCACTTATAGCCGGGCTGTTCACCTTCATAGCAGCAGCGGTGGCTGTAGTCATGAATATAAACTTTATGCTGACAACCGGGCTTAACGACTACTGGTTCCTGACCGCATCCATTGCATGCCTGGGAGGCGCCGGCAGGGCCTTCGG
>ERZ773359.3350-NODE-3350-length-18458-cov-9.037385_pt1 | contig 18458 bp, 13 predicted proteins | sample MGYA00374955_ERZ773359 | MGnify/ENA primary metagenome ERZ773359 (study PRJEB29098, sample SAMN04486028) | biogas fermenter metagenome | study: EMG produced TPA metagenomics assembly of the Biogas fermentation microbial communities from Germany - Plant 4 DNA1... | reverse complement strand
CCTTCACAATTACAAATGCTTCTTGGTGAAAATTATGAAGTGAGAAACTTTGGACTGGAATTACTAACGCTCTATTCTAGCTCTATTTATTTAACTTCGAGAATTCAAAATACAGGTATGATTATCTCTTATGGAAAATATTAAGATAGTGTTCATGAAAACAAAAAAAATTAAAATTAAAATGAAAAAAACAACATTGACTCTTTTATTTTTCTCTATTTTCATAGGATGTTTTTCTTCACAAAAGAAAGAGACGAATTCCATTCAGGGAATCGAAAAAATCACAATTGATGCACCCACTCAAGCACTTTTTCGGGAAAGACCAAATGATAATGTAGTCAGAATCGAAATAACTCCCGCCGCCAATAGTCGGAAAATAATCTCCGAAATTAAATTCTCATTCAAAGAAAAAATTGATCCTATTTTTAAAAAAGCTTGCTTACATAAGCAAAGCAACGAAATAAACGATTTGATAGGCGAAACAAGCAATTTTCACCCGAATACAGAAATTCGATTTGATTTGAATGAAGAAATAACGAATGAAAAAACAAGCGCTTTTGCACTTGAGCTAAATTTGAATCCCAACGCGAATCTTTCGACGAAAGCCTGTTTATCCGAAATCCAAATAACCTTTGAAGACGGCAGTACGTATGTGTCGACACCTGACGCAGTTTTCAGACCGGCAATCGAATTACGGGCCGCCGGTCAGGACAATTGTCATACCTATCGGATTCCGGGAATAATCACCACCAATCAAGGTACGCTGATTGCCGTTTACGATAACCGTTATGCACGAAGCAAGGATCTTCAGGAAGATATCGATATCGGTATGAGCCGGAGCGAAGATGGAGGCGAAACATGGGAACCCATGAAAGTCATAATGGATATGAATGAGTGGGGCGGAAAGCCGGAATACCTCAATGGTGTGGGAGATCCGGCTATTCTCTACGATCATAAAAACAATACGATCTGGGTGGCAGCGCTCTGGGTACACGGGTTTAACAGAGACGATATGGCATGGTGGGTCTCTCAACCCGGAATGACACCCGAAAAGACCGGACAATTTATGCTCGTCAAAAGCACAGATGACGGAAAAACGTGGTCGAAACCCATCAATATTACACAACAGATAAAAGACCCTTCATGGCAGTTACTTCTGCAAGGACCCGGTAGAGGAATCTGTACGGATGACGGCACCCTCATCTTCCCGGCACAATTTAAAGCCGATATAGGTGAAAAAGCATTAGATGGAGGAAAATACACAAGCCATTCTACCATTATATATAGTAAAGATGGGGGAAATACCTGGCATATCGGCACTGGTGCCAAGCCCAATACCACCGAAGCGCAAGTAGTGCAACTCAGCGATGGTAGTTTGATGCTGAACATGCGTGACGACAGAAACAGACAAATAAAAGACGACACAAATGGGCGCGCCGTAGCTGTCACGAACGACATGGGAAAAACATGGATCGTGCATCCCTCTTCAAACTGTGCACTACCTGAACCTAATTGCATGGCAAGTATTATCGGTGCTGATGTTCGGATAGAAAAAGAAAATCAAAAAGTTCTTTTCTTCTCAAATCCCGCAGACAAATATCGTCGAATCAACATGACCATAAAAGCCAGCCTGGATGAAGGCATGACCTGGCCCGAACACTATCATCTTCTTATTCACGCACCTGAAGGTTTTGGATATTCTTGCCTGACGATGGTTGACGAACAACACGTCGGAATAGTATATGAAGGAAATAGAAATCTCATTTTTCAAAAAATACCGGTTTCGGATATAATTCCCGACCAAAATATAAATAAATAATAATGAGGAAAATTCATGTCCCGATTTCAACAGATTGCAATACGTTCAACATTTATCGCATTAATTTGCCACACTTTTTTATCATGCCACGAAATGAATAAGACGACGACAAATTTGGAAATTACCTGGCAACGGATTCCCACAGACGGTTTGACGGGAAATTTACAGAAAGGAGTTTCGGCATCATATGCTGCCATTTGTCATGATAAACTTTTAGTTGCAGGAGGTTGCAACTTCCCCAATAAGCTCGGCGTTGAGGGGGGAGTAAAAGTATACTATGACGATATCGTGATGATGGATACTACAATTCTCGACAAATGGACACATGTCGGCAAACTTCCTAAACCTGCTGCATACGGGGTTTCCATCCGATTATCGTCCAACGAAACGCTTTGGATCGGAGGAAACACAGGAAACGAATCGTTGAAAAATGTGTATAGCGTATCGTTGCAGAGATCGGGAGAACCAAAATTGGATTCTCTTCCGTTCTTACCTGCAACGATGGATAATTTTGCCGGTTGTGCCATAGAGAATTCCGTTTTTGTCGGGGGTGGGAATGTAAACGATAAGCCAAGCAACGATTTTTATTCCCTCGACATAAAAAATGACTCCATATGGAAAAAACTTCCGCCTTTTCCGGGTATACCTCGAGTGCAACCGGTAATGGCAGGAATTAAAAATGCCGAGAGAAACTATGTCTATTTACTGGGAGGTTTTTTCGGGGGAGACAAATTTCATCTACCCAAAATGGCAAAAGATGTATATCGGTATTGCGTTGAGGACAGCACATGGGAAAAGGTAGGAGAACAAATTGATCCCGATACGCAAAAACCATTCTCTCTGGCCGGAGCCGTTGCAATGCCCCTGCAAAACCGATACATTTTATGTATGGGAGGGGTTAATTACGATATATTCCTAAATGCCATCACAACACAATACAACATCAATTTTAATCGGTTACTCACCGACGAAGAAAAGAAACAAAAGAACAACGCGTTTTCAAAAATATACATGACTCAGCCGATAGCATATTACAAATTCAACCCCGAATGCCGAATCTTTGATACAAAAACCAATAGATGGCAAACCATAGACGTCACCCAAAATGCGGCACGTGCAGGAGCTACTCTTGTTTTTGAGAACGATACTTTCTATCTCGTACAAGGAGAATTGAAGCCCGGTGTCCGCACGCCGATCACATGGAAAGGAGAAATCAGATTAAACGCAAACTAAATGGCGATACAACAAACAAAAACATATCTTCTCATTTTTTTCTCTTTTATTTACAGTATAACATCGCTTTACGCTGATTATATTGATCGTGCCGATTATGCTCGCGACACCTTAATGCTAATACCCAAACCTCAGTCCATAAAAATTCAAAATGCGACACACCTGTTTGAAGATACAATCAACAACAATAAAATTACCATTCAGTACGTCCCATCAATACCACAGGCTTTGGTAAATCAAAAAGAGGCGTATCATTTGACGATTACACCCGACAGTATTTTCATAAAGGCAACGGCAGATCAAGGTGTTTATTGGGCTAAACAAACATTAAACCAGCTCATTACACAATATCGCAGCAAGCACTATTTGCCGTGTTGCGATATTGTCGACTGGCCTGCTTTTCATATACGTGGTTTCATGCATGATGTGGGAAGAAGCTACATTTCGCCCGACGAGCTGAAAAAGGAAATCGCAATTTTATCCACATACAAAATAAATACATTTCATTGGCATCTAACTGAAGATCTAGGGTGGAGATTGGAAAGTAAAATTTACCCTCAGCTCAATGATAGCGCTAACTTTGGACGTCTTCCGGGAAAATATTATACCATAGACGAAGCCAAAGATATTGCGGCATTTTGCAAAGCACACCAAGTGTTGCTTATCCCGGAAATAGATATGCCGGGGCATAGCGCTGCTTTCAGAAAAACATTCGGTTGCGATATGCAAAGTCCTGAAGGAATGAGCATCCTGAAACAATTGCTCAAAGAAATTTGCATCGAGATTTTTCCCGATCTGCCTTATCTTCATATCGGTACCGATGAGGTAGAAATTACCAATCCGAAATTTGTTCCTGAAATGGTGCAACACATTCGTTCAATGGGGAAAAAAGTGATTTCCTGGAATCCCGGATATGCCTACCATCCGGGAGAAATCGATATGATACACATGTGGAGTTCGCGGGGAAAACCATTAGTCAATACCCCGACAATCGATTCTCGTTATCATTATATCAACCATTTTGACAATTTTGCCGATTTAATTGCCTTGTACAATAGCAATATTGGCAACCGAGAATATGAAAAAGATAACATCATAGGAGCAATAATGGCTGTATGGAACGATCGATTTGTATATCCCGAAAAAAATATTTTAATCGAAAACGCCTTCTATCCTTTAATGCTGACTTTTGCCGAAAGTTCGTGGCAAGGCGGACGCAAAAAATATTTCGACCAACAAGGCACATTATTGAAAGAAGATTCGCCGGAGTATCGGCTCTTTATTGATTTTGAAAATCGAATGCTTTGGCATAAACAAAACATGTTGAATAATTTACCCTTTCCCTATGTCCGCCAAACAAACGTAAAATGGCGCATCACGGATGCTTTTCCCAATTACGGAAATCTGCAACAATCATTTCCACCCGAAAAAAAACTAAAAACACACTATACCTTTCAAGGGAAAACATACCATACCCGCGAAGCTATCGGTGCTGCCATATACCTGCGCCATGTATGGGGAGAAATGATACCCTCCTTTTACACTAACCCTAAACCCAATCATACTGCTTACGCATATACATGGGTCCGGTCGCCAAAAACACAAACCGTTGGAGCATGGATAAGCACGCAAAACTACAGCAGGTCGGAAAAAGATCTTCCTCCTCCTCAAGGAGAATGGGATTATCGAAAAAGTAAAATAATGATTAACGATAAAGAAATTCAGCCTCCGGTTTGGAGTAATAATCATACCATTCTTTCAAGCGAAATCCCACTTGGGAACGAAAATTTCGCGATGCGTCCTCCTATTCCCGTAACTTTAAAAAAAGGTTGGAATAAAATTTTGTTGAAATTGCCGATAGGTGAATTTTCAACAAAGGAAGTGCGTCTGCAAAAATGGATGTTTACGTTTGTATTTGTCACCCTCGATGGTAAAGAGGAAGTGGAAGGACTTATTTATAACCCCGATAAAAAAATCGATAAAGAAAATGAGAAACAGTAAAGCTTATCCTTGGATTGTAGTTGGATTACTTTGGGTGGTTGCACTGCTTAATTATCTCGACCGACAGATGCTATCCACCATGCAAGCGGCAATGGCTGTCGATATTGCAGAACTGTCAATTGCGGAAAATTTCGGCCGGTTGATGGGAATATTTTTACTTGTTTATGGATTTTTAAGTCCCGCAGCAGGAGCCGTAGCAGATAGAATGAATCGAAAGTGGCTTATCGCAGGTAGTCTATTTGTATGGTCTGCCGTAACCTTTTTCATGGGTTATGCTACTTCTTTCAACCAATTGTATTGGCTCAGGGCTTTTATGGGAATAAGCGAAGCATTGTATCTTCCGGCAGCATTATCTATGATTGCCGACTATCATACAAATAAAACCCGTTCCTTGGCAATTGGTATTCATATGACAGGGCTTTATACGGGGCAAGCACTGGGTGGCTTTGGTGCCGCAATAGCGGCCAATTATTCATGGCGAACAGTATTTCATGGTTTTGGTATCATTGGGATTATATACGCCGTTATCCTTATTTTGTTCCTTAATGACCAAAAAAGTCATACTAGTCAAATATCCGAGACACAACCTTTAAACACAAAAGCCGAAAAAGAACCTTTCTGGAAACCATTCGTTGTGCTTTTAAGTACAGCATCTTTCTGGGTTATGCTATTCTACTTTATCGTCCCGAGCCTTCCCGGATGGGCAACTAAAAATTGGCTCCCCACATTATTTACAAAAAACCTGGGCATTCCCATGACAATGGCAGGACCAATGGCAACAATTTCCATTGCCGTTGCATCTCTCATCGGCGTTTTTATCGGCGGCCCTCTATCCGACCGATGGGTGCTCAAAAACATCAAAGGCCGTATCTACACGAGTGCCATAGGATTAACCCTGACCGTACCTTCACTCATACTCCTGGGCTTTGGGCACACCTATATAAGCCTCATTTGTTCGGCCTTTTTGTTCGGTATCGGTTATGGAATGTTCGATGCCAACAATATGCCTATACTTTGCCAAATCATCTCTCCAAAATATCGGGCAACAGCCTACGGCATAATGAACATGATGGGAGTTTTTGGAGGATATGCTATTACAATTGTACTTGGAACTTCAACCGACAAAGGAAATTTAGGTTCCGATTTTAGCAAATTGGCTTTTTTGGTTTTACTGGCAGTCATTATGGTATTGCTCTTCTTAAAACCCAAAAAAGAATATACCTATACGGAAGAAAATAATATTTAACTAAAATAATCAACATCTAAAAAAAATTACATGATGAATTTCGAAAAAATAAAAGGATTGATCGTTGCTCCGTTTACGCCATTTGACAAAAGAGGCGAAGTAGATTTAAGCCCGATCGGGGATTATGCAACGATGTTGCAAAAAAACGGAATAATAGGGGTTTTTATCAACGGTTCGTCAGGCGAAGGTTACATGATGACCGTTGAAGAGCGTATGAAACTGGCAGAAAAATGGATATCGGTTGTAGATAAAGAATTCAAAGTTATCGTCCATGTCGGATCAACATGCATAAAAGACAGTTATAAGATGGCACAACATGCTGCTGAAATCGGAGCATTCGGTATCGGGGCAATGGCTTCACCTTTCCCAAAGGCAGGACGCGTCGAAGAACTTGTAAAATATTGCGAAGAAATTGCTTGTGGTGCACCCTCTCTGCCCTTCTATTTTTATCATATTCCGGCCCTAAGCGGTGTATGCCTGCCCATGCTACCCTTCTTGAAAGCAGCCGAAGACAGGATTCCCAATCTGGCAGGAATTAAGTACACTTACGAAAGCTTATATGAATATAACCAATGTATGCTATATAAAAATGGCAAATTCGACATGTTGCACGGACAAGATGAAACCATTCTTTCTGCGTTAGTCATGGGTGGAGCACAAGGGGGAATTAGCGGAACAGGCAACTACATCGGTAAAGTACTTGTAGGCGTGATTGACGAATTCAATAAAGGCAATATCGAAAAAGCAAGGGAATTACAAAATTTCGCCCAAAAAGTCATTAATGTGATTGTAAATTATCGAGGAAACATCGTGGGAGGAAAACGCATTATGAAATTAATCGGTATTGACTTGGGCATTAACCGCACGCCATTTCAAAACATATCGGCGGCAGAAGAAAATTCCCTGGCTAAAGAATTGGAAGAAATCAATTTCTTTGAATATTGCAATAAGTTTTAGTGCAATCTGATCTTGGGATGGAAAAAACTTCTGAGACCAAAAGATAAGGATCAACAACTTGATCAAAAAAACAGTGAAACATTTTGCCAATTCATTTGAAAATAATATCTTTGCATAGGAAAGTTGGAAGGGAAGCAGAAAATCACGGCTTCCTTTTTTATTCATTATCCACAAATGATCGATAAGAACAAGCTGAGCAAAATTGTAAAAGCTTACCTGGAGGGAAAATCCAATTACCTCGTAGAGGTAAAAATAGCTCCGGGAAACATTATTACCGTTGAAATCGATGACGATGAGGGTGTCAATATTGATGATTGCGTGGCGCTGAGCCAACATATCGAATCGAAATTCGACCGAAATACAGAAGACTACGAACTCACCGTTACATCGGTCGGTCTGACAGCACCATTTAAAACGTTGCGTCAATACAAAAAATTTGAAGGAAAAGAAGTAGAAGTTCTTACAAAAAAAGGCGATAAATTGAGAGGAATCCTGAAATCAGCCAATGAAGACAGGTTTACGATAACTGTTACAAAAAAAATCAACCTAAAAGGGGTTAAACGTAAAACTGAAATACAAGAAGATTTACCGTTTGCATACGACGAAGTCAAGTATACAAAATATCATCTTCGCTTCAAATAGGGCTGTTTCGGTGGTCTCCATTTTTTATCGAAAGCAAAACAAATAATAAAAACGAATATATAATTTTGAAAATATTAGAAAACAATCCATGGGCAAAAAGAAAGAGACCATAAGCCTTGTAGATACTTTTTCTGAATTCAACGAGCTGAAAAATATCGATAAAACAACCATGATCAGCGTGTTGGAAGAGTCGTTTCGTAGTGTGATCGCAAAAATAAACGGAACCGACGAGAATTACGATATCATCATTAACCCCGACAAGGGCGATCTTGAAATTTGGCGCAACCGCAAAGTGGTAGAAGACGATAAATTGCAAGATCCCAACAGAGAAATTTCTCTTTCGGAAGCAAGAAAAATAGACGAGGATTTTGAAATTGGAGAAGAAGTGACAGACGAAGTTCCGCTTGAACATTTCGGCCGACGCACTATTTTAAATCTCCGTCAGACACTGGCTTCAAAAATTCTTGAATTGGAAAAAGACAATCTCTACAACAAATACAAAGAAAAAGTAGGACAAATTGTTTCAGGCGAAGTATATCAAATATGGAAAAAGGAAATCTTACTGCTCGATGATGATCATAACGAACTTATTCTTCCGAAAACAGAACAAATCCCGGGCGATTTTTTCCATAAAGGAGATCATGTTCGTGCAGTGGTTGCTCGCGTAGAGAACAAGAACAATAATCCAAAAATTATTCTATCCCGTACGTCACCTGTATTTCTCGAAAGACTTTTCGAAATGGAAATACCTGAGATTGCCGACGGATTGATCACTATAAAAGGAATTGCACGCATCCCGGGCGAACGTGCCAAAGTAGCCGTGGAGGCATATGACGACCGCATCGATCCCGTAGGCGCATGCGTTGGGATGAAGGGATTCCGAATCCATGGAATCGTACGCGAATTGCGCAACGAAAACATCGATGTCATCAATTATACCAACAACACCACATTATATATCCAGCGCGCACTCAGCCCTGCAAAAATCAATTCCATTGTGGTGAAAGAAGACGAACGCCGCGCTGAAGTATTTCTTCCTCCCGAAGAGGTGTCGCTTGCAATAGGCAAAGGTGGCGCCAACATTAAATTGGCATCTATGCTCACCGGGTACAATATCGAAGTGTTTCGCGACATTGAAGGCTTGGACGAAGAAGATATCTACTTGGACGAATTCCGCGACGAAATAGATGGTTGGATAATCGATCAACTCAAACGTATCGGATGCTCAACAGCTAAAAACGTATTGGCAATGGATCGCGAAAAAATTATCAATGAAGCCGATCTCGAAGAAAACACCGTAAACGAAGTGTTGCGAATATTGGCCTCGGAATTCGAAAACGATTACGGCGAAGACGAAGACGAAGATTAATTTATCCCAATTTACACCTTCATCGCAACACTTCTGTTCACAAATTATAAAAAGTCTAATTTAATTATATGTCTATAAGGTTAATAAAAGTATCAAAAAATTTGAATGTAGGAATCAACACTCTGGTTGAATTTCTACAGAAAAAAGGTATTAACATAGAAGCTAACCCAAACGCAAAAATCGAAGAAGAGCAGTATGAGTTGTTGATTGCAGAGTTTGGCAAAGATAAAAACATCAGAAAAGAAGTCGACAAAAAACTCAAAAAATTTCACAGTAAGGAAAATAAAAAAGAAACTGTTGCTATTGAAGGGTACGAATTACCGGAAAAGGAAAAGGAAACGGAAACGGAAACGGAAACAAAAAAGAAGGTCGAAAAAGAAACAATTAAAACTGAAATACCGGAAAGTTTAAAGCCACACGTCAATATTGTCGGGAACATAGATTTAGACGAACATAAGAAGAAAAAAGAAACGAAAGCGGAAGAAAAAGAAATAATAAAAGAATCCGCATCGACAATTGCGCCCGAAGCCGATACGACAACCGGAGAAAAAGAAGAAATTACAACAGCCAAAACAGAAGCTGAACCCCCAGTAAACGTTTTTGACAAACAAAAAACAACTGAAGAGAAACAAAAACAAAAGAAAAAAACAGATATGGAAACCAAAGTTGTAAAAGAGGAAGTTTCCAAAGAAAAACAGGCAAACGAAGAGAAAATTGTCGCCGAAGAAAAGATTGTCGATGATAGCCATGAAGAAGAAGAAGAAGTCTTTCGCATCCATGACAAAAAATTGGAATCCAATCTAGTAATAAAAGGCTCAATTGATCTGGATGCAATTAACGAAAAAACTCGACCTGCTCGTAAGAGTCGTTCACAACGCAGAAAAGAAAGGCTCGAAAGGGAACAAAAAGCCCTTAACAACAAAAAATTAAAAGAAGAAAATATAAAGCTTCTGAAAAAAGAAAGCCTCGAGGAAAATCGAAAGTCTACCGACGAATTAAAAGAAAAGGGGAAGAAAAAACGCAAACGCATCCGCAAAAGCAAGGTAAATATCGACAAGACCAACACCTTCGATTCTTCTCCGAAAAATCGAGAACGACGTCGCCCCGTACTCAGAAAACCAAATAAAACAGAAATAAGCGACGAAGAAGTACAAAAACAAATCAAAGAGACATTGGCTCGCCTCACCGAAAAACGAGGCGGAAAAGCCAGCGCAAAATATCGCCGCGAAAAACGTGAAGCTTTATCCCATAAACAACGGGAAGAAAATCGACAAAAAGAACGCGAAAGTCATGTGCTCGAATTGACTGAATTTGTTACAGCAAACGATTTGGCCAATATGATGGACGTTCCTGTAACTGATGTTATTTCAACATGTATGAGTTTAGGGGTAATGGTCGCTATCAACCAACGACTTGATGCCGAAACTATTAATATTGTAGCCGACGAATTCGGTTTCGAAACAAAATTTGTAAGTGCCGATGTAATTGAGGCTATCGACGAAGAAGATGAAGATGACCCAAAAGATTTGGTTCCTCGCCCACCCATCGTTACCGTAATGGGACACGTAGATCACGGTAAAACTTCTTTGCTTGACAATATCAGAAATACCAATGTAATTGCAGGTGAAGCGGGAGGAATTACTCAACATATCGGAGCTTACAATGTTCAATTGAGCGATGGGCGAAAAATTACTTTTCTCGACACCCCGGGACACGAAGCGTTTACCGCTATGCGAGCACGAGGAGCTCAGGTTACAGACGTAGCGATCATTATTGTAGCTGCCGACGACGATATTATGCCTCAAACCATCGAGGCAATCAACCATGCCAAAGCAGCGGGAGTTCCTATTGTTTTCGCAATCAATAAAATTGATAAACCTGAAGCCAATCCCAATAAAATAAAAGAAAAATTGGCAGAAATGAATTATCTGGTAGAAGAATGGGGAGGAAAATACCAATCTCAGGATATATCGGCAAAAAAAGGTACCGGAGTGCAAGAGCTACTGGAAAAAGTACTACTCGAAGCCGACCTACTCGAACTGAAAGCAAACCCCAATCGAAAAGCAAAAGGTTCGGTAATCGAATCATCCCTTGATAAAGGTCGAGGATATGTTGCCACCGTTCTTGTTCAAAACGGAACATTAAACCAAGGAGACATCGTGCTGGCAGGAACTCACTATGGACGTATAAAAGCCATGTTCAACGAACGCAATCAGCGTATAGAAAAAGCAGGCCCATCAGAGCCGGTACTTATCTTAGGATTGAATGGAGCACCCCAAGCAGGCGATACTTTTTATGTAATGGAAAGTGAACAAGAGGCCCGTTCCATTGCTAGCCGACGCGAACAATTACAACGTGAACAATCGCTGCGTACACAAAAAATGCTGACGCTTGACGATATCGGACGACGCATTGCCATCGGCAATTTCAAACAATTGAACATCATTGTGAAAGGTGACGTAGATGGTTCTGTAGAAGCACTCTCGGATTCGCTTATGCAGTTATCCAAAGAAGAAATCGAAGTAAATGTTATTCATAAAGCCGTTGGTCAGATATCGGAATCAGACGTTACTCTGGCAGCTGCATCGGATGCCGTTATTATCGGATTCCAAGTACGGCCCTCACTAACAGCTCGCAAAGAAGCCGAGAAAGAAGGAGTTGAAATTCGTTTGTATTCAATTATTTACGATGCCATAGAAGATGTGAAATCTGCTATGGAAGGTATGCTTTCCCCTGATATCAAAGAAGAAATTACAGGTAATCTTGAAGTACTTGAAACGTTTAAAATTCCCAAGGTGGGAACTGTAGCCGGATGTGTTGTGAAAGAGGGAAAAATAAAACGTACAAGCAAAATTCGATTGATCCGCGACGGTATCGTTATCTATAGCGGAGAGTTGGATTCGTTAAAACGCTTTAAAGATGATGTAAAAGAAGTCACAGTAGGATATGAATGTGGATTAAACATTAAGAATTTTAACGATATAAAAATAGGCGACGTAATAGAATCTTACGAAGAAGTAGAGGTGAAGAAAACATTGTAAAAAATACTTTGAAATATTGAAAACCAGTTGACATTGTGATTTATAATTCTCTACCTTGATGGCAGCATCTGTCAAAAATGGCAGATGCTGCTACAACACACAGAGAAATAAATTGTATGTTTAACGGGGAAAACTATAAACAAAAAACACAAAATTGTATTTATTATGACAAAGAAAATTCTATTAAGCGCATGTGCTCTCATTTTCGTGTTAACCGCAACCGCAATTGCTCAAAATCCTTATGTGGTAGCCTATGTGAATACGATTGAATTGATTAATTCCTTCCCCGAAAAATCCAAAGCTACCGATAAACTTATCGCGCTCAGCAATAGTTATAAGGAAGAATTGCAGCTAATGCAGAATGAATATAATAAAAAATATTCCGATTTTATAACCTATCAAAGTTCAATGGCCGAAAACATTAAACTGCGCAGAATGCAAGAATTGACTGATTTGGAAAATAAAATCCACGAATTCATGAAATTGGCACAAAAAGATATCGAGGAGCAAGAAAAAATTTTGCTTGAACCCATTAAAGAAAGAATTAAAGAGGCCGTTCGCATTGTGGGTATCGAACAAAACTTTATGGTGATTTACGACTTAGCCGATCCGGCTATAATTTTTGTCACCCCAAATGCTGTAGATGCAAATCCGCTTGTAAAAACAAAGCTTGGTATCAGATAATTGGATATTGAATAATATTGAATTCCAAAACAAAAAAATTCAGTGGGAAACAATTTTAACCGAAAAGAAGGAGCTATCGGCGTTTTCGATTCGGGTTATGGTGGGCTTACCATATTATCGGAAATCCGATCATTGATGCCCCATTATGATTATATTTATTTAGGAGACAACGCCAGAGCTCCTTACGGAAACCGCTCTTTTGAAATCGTATATCGATTCACGCTACAAGCGGTCGAATGGTTTTTTTCACAAGGTTGTCATTTGATTATTCTGGCATGCAACACTGCATCGGCCAAAGCGTTACGAAGCATTCAGGAAAACGATCTCCCGCTTCTTGATCCTCAACGACGCGTATTGGGCATCATCCGACCAACAGTGGAAAGCATAAATGATTTCACTAAAACCGGTCATATAGGTGTGTTCGGCACAGAAGGCACCATCCAATCTCAATCTTACGAACTGGAAATCAAAAAACTGCACCCTCATCTTTTCGTAACCGGCGAAGCCTGTCCCATGTGGGTGCCTTTAGTGGAAAACAACGAACATAATAATCCGGGTGCCGATTATTTTGTAAAACAACATATCGACCGTTTAATGAAAAAAGATCCCCATATCGATACCATCATTCTTGGTTGCACCCATTACCCCTTGTTGATAAAAAAAATAAAACACTATCTCCCGGAATATATTCGCGTAATTGCGCAAGGCAAGTATGTAGCCAATAGCCTGAAAAACTATCTTGAACGCCATCCCGAAATGGATGAAAAATGTACAAAAAACGGTACAATCCGGTTTTTTACTACCGAATCGCCCGAAAAATTCTCTCAACAAGCGTCGCTTTTCCTTAATAAAAAAATAAAAGCTCAGAACATTAATATCGATACACTGTGTTAAATTGGTTTGACATCTTTATGGCAATCGCATTGATTGTTGCCTTTGCAAGTGGATTCAGGCAAGGATTAATCAGGCAGTTGATAAACTTCGTTGGTCTGATATTTGCAATCGTTTTCGCAGGACAATTTGCAAAAATCATCCTACCGTGGTTTTTGCAAATCACTAAAATGCCTCACAACATAGTTTCAGTAATTTCTTATCTTTCAGCTTTTGCCATCATTATGGCAATCATATCATTATGCGGTAGTGTCATCCATAAACTCGTAACGATCGTTCACCTTGGTTTTTTTAATAAATTATTGGGATCTGTTGTATCCATAGGAATTGCCGCAGTAATACTCAGTTTGATTCTCAATATGTTATTGATACTTGATCCGAAAGAAAAAATCATAAACAAAGAGACCAAACAAAATTCATTTTTTTATAAACGTATACAAATTGTTGTTCCTACTTTTGTTCCATACATAAACAGAGAAGTCTGGAAACAATATATCCCGGGAGAATACAAAGGAAAAACAATTCAAACTTTTTCCCCTACTTGGCAAACAAATCAAAACAGGCAGCAATTATGTTAATACACAAAGAAGGCAAACGCGTACTTATTAAATGGTTAATAGCATTCATTTTGCTAAACAGTATTCTGTTTGCCTTTTGCACTGTGAGGGTTCTCAATTTTATTATCTTTGCCGTGACTGCAATCCTATACGCAACAATGGTAAACTTCTATAAAAAACCAAAAAGAATATATACAGGCCAACTTCTCGGATGGGTAAATGCGCCGGCCGACGGGAAAATCGTAACCATAGAAAAAGTATTTGAAAAAGATTTTCTGCAGCAAGAGTGCATACAGATATCCATTTTTATGTCGTTATTCAATGCCCATTCGAATTGGGTACCCGTGACCGGAAAAGTAATCCACTTATCACACGATATGGGTCGATTTCATGCTGCATTTCTTCCCAAATCGAGTAAAGAAAACGAACGAACAAACATCATTTTCGAAACACCCGATGGTCATCGGATCCTAACACGACAAATAGCCGGAGCTGTAGCAAAACGCATCGTGACTTATGTAAAAGAAGGGGAAAGTTATGATATTGCCGATCCTTTGGGATTTATAAAATTAGGTTCTCGCATGGACGTCTTCCTTCCCCTCGATAGCGAAATTTTAGTAACCATGAAACAAAAAGTTCGTGCAAACAAAACCTTTTTAGCCCGTCTTCCTCAAAAAAATCCAAAAAACAAATAATACAAATTCGAGAATCAAGATACCTAACCGAGTTTCGAAAAAATATCGTTATTTTTGCATTGTCATTCTTTCAACTAAGTTACTGAGATTGAAAAATCTCAAATTATAAATTATATATCCAACTATGTCGACATTACGGTTTAAAGCAATAGAAAAAGCATCGCAACACATGCCTGTAGAAATTTCACCTCCGGGCAAATTGCCATCCGAATACTACGGAAAATATGTTTTCAATAAAAAACAAATGGCCAGATTCCTTTCCAAGGAAACGATGCAAACAGTCTTGCAAGCTATCGACAAAGGAGTAACCCTTCAACGAGAAATTGCCGATCATGTAGCCGTAGGCATGAAGATGTGGGCCCTTGAAATGGGTGCGACGCATTACACACATTGGTTTCAGCCACTGACAGATAGAACTGCGGAAAAACACGATTCGTTTATCGAGTATGTAGAAGGATCTGATGTGGATGTCATCGAAACTTTTTCGGGAACACTTCTTGCACAACAGGAACCCGATGCTTCCAGCTTTCCCAGCGGCGGAATCCGCAATACGTTTGAAGCACGAGGTTATACGGCATGGGATCCTTCTTCTCCGGCTTTCATTATGGGCGACACGCTGTGTATCCCTACCGTTTTCATTTCTTATACAGGTGAAGCTCTCGACTATAAAACACCTTTACTGAAAGCGCTTGCAGCCATAGACAAGGCGGCCGTTGAAGTTTGCAAACTCTTCGATCCCAATGTAAAAAGAGTATATTCGTATTTGGGATGGGAACAAGAATATTTTCTTGTAGATCAGGCATTATATGAAGCACGTCCCGATCTAGTACTCACCGGCAGAACCTTAATGGGGCACGAAAGCGCAAAAAATCAACAACTCGAAGATCATTATTTCGGAGCAATTCCTCCCCGTGTGGCTGCTTTCATGCGTGAAGTAGAAATTGAAGCCTACAAATACGGTATTCCATTAAAAACCCGACACAATGAGGTTGCACCCAATCAGTTTGAAGTTGCTCCCATTTTTGGTGAAACCAATTTGGCAGTAGATCAGAACCTACTGTTAATGACACTGATGAACAAAATTGCCACTAAACATCATTTCAAACTCCTGCTTCATGAAAAACCGTTTGACGGCATCAACGGATCCGGCAAACACAACAACTGGTCGCTTGGCACAGACACAGGCATAGGATTATTCACCCCCGGAAAAACTACCAATGAAAATCTTCAGTTCGTGACGTTCCTGGTAAATACTCTCATGGCTGTTTACAAATACAACGGACTTCTTAAGGCATCCATCATGTCTGCTCAAAATACCCACCGATTAGGGAAAAACGAAGCTCCCCCTCCCATAATCTCAGTCTTTCTCGGCACACAAATTTCAAGCGTATTGGATAAAATTGAACATAGCTCAAAGAATGATGAAATTACAGTAAACGAATTAAAAAAAATGGAATTGGGAGTATCTCATATTCCCGAAGTATTGATCGACAACACCGACCGCAACCGCACTTCACCCTTTGCATTTACCGGCAACCGCTTCGAATTCAGGGCTGTGGGGGCATCTGCAAATTGCTCGACGGCCATGATCGTTTTAAATGCCGCTGTTGCCGCTCAATTGATGGATTTTAAGAAAGAGATCGACAAAAAAATGAAAAGAGGGATGGAAAAAGAAGAAGCCATTTATGACACTATTCGACGCTATATTAAAGAAAGCAAACCCATTCGTTTCGAAGGAAACAGTTACAGTGAAGAATGGAAAAAAGAAGCCGAAAGACGCGGTCTCGATTGCAAAACCAGCGTACCTCTGATTTACGATGCTTACACCTCGGAAGACTCAGTAAAAATGTTCGAAAGTGCCGGAGTTATGACGAAAAAAGAACTGGAAGCACGAAATGAAGTGAAATGGGAAACGTATACCAAAAAAATTCAAATCGAAGCACGCGTTTTGGGCGATCTCTCCATTAATCATATCATTCCGGTGGCTACCCGCTATCAATCGGTTTTGCTCGACAATATTTGTAAAATGAAAACCGTTTTCGATGAAAAAAAAGCCGCCGAATTATCCAAAGAAGATCTATCGATCATTGAGGAAATAGCAACACATATTGCGGCTATCAAAAAAAATGTGGACGATATGGTAGAAGCACGAAAAGTGGCCAACAAAATTGAAGATGCAAGAGAAAAAGCAATAGTTTATCATGATAACGTTCTTTCTTATTTCGATATTATTCGTTATCATGTCGATAAACTTGAACTTATCGTTGACGATCAAATGTGGCCACTGCCTAAATACCGCGAACTCTTGTTTACCAATTGATCCAAAGCCAACTTTATCGAAATCAATACAGAACGATAAAATTAACTGTCACGATTAATTTTATCGTTCTTATTTATTTAAACATACTCATCTCCAAAACGAAACTTTACTTCGGTTACAAAGTGTTTGATTCGTTGCTCTTCGCTTTTTTTGCAAATAAGCAAGGCATTATCCGATTCGGCCACGATGTAATCTTCCAATCCTTGAACAACAACTACTTTACCGTCGCTCATCGCAACAATATTGCCAGTACTTTCAAAATACAAGGCTTTACAATTCAAACAGGCATTGTTGTTTTCGTCTTTTTCTGCCATTTCGTGCAGCGAACCCCATGTTCCCAAATCGCTCCATCCGAAATCGGATGTTATGACATACACATTATCAGCTTTTTCCATAATGCCGTAGTCAATGGAAATATTGGGACAAACAGGGAAACAGGCATCAATAAATTCTTTTTCTTTAGGAGTATTAAACAGCTCTTTCCCCTCATTAAACTTGTTGAAAACATCGGGTAAATAATTTTTAAAAGCCTCCAGAATAGTATTCACGTTCCAAAGAAAAATTCCGGAATTCCATACGAATTCACCGCTCTCGTAAAATTTTTGAGCCAATTCGTGATCCGGTTTTTCGGTAAATGTTTTTACTTTGTGAATACCATCGATGTTCTCCTCGCTAACTTGAATATAGCCGTAACCCGTTTCGGGTCGGCTCGGCTTAATACCCAATGTCAGCAATACGGGACGTTTTGCCACAAACTCAAAACCTTTTTTGACATCGGCAATAAACTGATCCTCCTTCAATATCAAATGATCGGAAGGTGCAACCACGATATTTGCATCGGGATCAATTGCTCGTATCCGATAACACGCAAAAGCAACACAAGGTGCCGTATTCCGCCTCATCGGCTCCCTTAGTATCTGATTCTCCGATAATTCGGGAAGCTGTTGTCGAGTTATTTCGGCATAAGCATCGTTAGTTACGATAAAAATGTTTTCAATGGGAA
>ERZ773359.3345-NODE-3345-length-18507-cov-10.725179_pt1 | contig 18507 bp, 14 predicted proteins | sample MGYA00374955_ERZ773359 | MGnify/ENA primary metagenome ERZ773359 (study PRJEB29098, sample SAMN04486028) | biogas fermenter metagenome | study: EMG produced TPA metagenomics assembly of the Biogas fermentation microbial communities from Germany - Plant 4 DNA1... | reverse complement strand
TAGGTTAGAATCACATATAATGCTGCTACAATCCCTGCCTTTGCTAATTTATTTGTTTTGATTTTCATTTGCATCCCCTCCTACTCCAAAGTCTGTATTGTTCCACAGGATTTCAATATTGTCATATTCCTCTAAATAAGAGTAGTTATCTCTAAACCAATTGATTAGCTCTTCATCCCTTTTTACAGGGCTGGTATTTTCAACATATATATTTATGCAGCCATATTTAAAGTGTTTTTCTAATATCTCTATATCCCTTGCAATCATCTCTCTTGTTTGCCCTTTTATTCCTACTAATAAGCATATGGATTCAAAGTGTTTTGCTACTTCCTTATAATCATCAAAATGTACTCCTTTGTTTAAATAATTATTCCTAAAGTCATGGTCAAAGCTTTCAATGCCGCATTTAAATATAATATCTATTCCTTTGAAATAGTCCCTAATTTCATCCAGCCTATCTTTGTAATGGTAATGGCTTTCGAAATACAACCTTTCTATGCCTTTAGAATAGGCCACATTCTTTATTTCTTCAAGGCTTTCCTTAGGCAGTTGGAATACGGAGGCGGAATTTATTACCTCCAACTGCTTAAACTCCCCTGTTACATTCTCCAATACTTCTTTATTGACTTTGTTTATATAATGATCATCTTCTTCATTGTCGTCAATGTAGTCACAAAACAAACAACGTCCCCAATGGCAAGGAAGTGATTTTAGGAGGACAATCTCCCTTGGATTTTTCTCTAGAATTTTACTGTATCGGATCAAGTTTATCACCACCGTTTTTGTCAATTTACATTTTTGGGACAAAGGGTCTGACCCCATGTCCCACATCATTGAGCGAAAAAGTCTGTTTTTAGTATATAGTTGGATTTATTTATCTCCTCTATTACCATTTGGTGTTCTTCTATGAAGTCCAGAGGGTTTAAAAGTTCCCTTGTTTTTATATTGTAGACTCGGCTGTTTTCGAATACTCCGTCTCTTGACATTTCTAGTAGTATTTCATCGGTTATTATGGAACCTTTTAGGGCGTAGGTTTGGGGGGCTACGAAGTTTTCTCCTTCATAGTTGATTAAGTCTACTCCAAACATGATTCCCTTTTGGTTTTCATAGCCCATTATATTCAATATGGTTGGAAGGAAGTCCAACATGCTGCCAACCCTAGTTATGGTCTCATTGGCTTCAAGGCCTGGTATGTGGATTATTAGGGGAACTTTTAGCATTTCGTCTAGGTCGTAAGGATAGCCTAGATATTGGGTCATAAGCTTTTGGTCGTTTTCATTTAGGCTATTTATGGCAAAGTGGTCGCCATATATGACCAGCACACTTTCTTCATACAGGCCTTCCCTTTTCAAATCCTCTATAAACTGGCCTATGGCCTTATCGGTATAGTGGATGGATTGAAGGTAGTTGCCTAGTAGGGTGTCCTTATATTCATCCCTTATATTTAGATATTGGTGCCTTTCTGGCATCTCAAAGGGGTTATGGCTGGTTAGGGTTATCATAAAGGCATAGAAGGGGTTTTCGTCTATGCTATCCAATTCCTTTAAATAAGCCATGGATTGTTTAAAGAACTCTCCATCGGTCAGGCCAAAGCCTATGGTTTCAACTAGTTCATAATCTTCCTGAGATATGAACCTTTGGAAGCCTTGATTTACATAGGCCCTCTTCCTATTCCAAAAGTCCTTTTCATAGCCGTGTAAGGCCCAGGCAGTATAGCCATTGTCCCTCAATATCCAGGGTAGTCCATAGAAGGTATTTTGTTCATATTGAACGTAGGTTGGCTCTTCCATGGATGGATATAATGAGTTATGGCTTACAAATTCGGCATCGGAGGTGTTTCCCCTTCCTAGTTGTTGGTAGTAGTTGTTGAAGTAGAGGCTGCCCTTTTCCTTAATCAGCCTGTTTAAGTTGGGGGTTACCTCTTGACCTTTATGGAAGTGGTTTATTACAAAGTTTTGTAGGGATTCCACCTGGATTACTATTAAGTTTTTCCCCTTTCCTAAGCCTGTGTATTTCCCCTCTACAAATTCCGATCGCTTTTTAAGGTCAGCTATATCCTTTCCGGTCAAAGTCTCAATGTCACCTATGTCTTCCTTCATTATGGCCTTCTTTATATCCTTAGCATGGTAGGTGAATAGTTCTTGATTGGTTACAGGCCCGAATAGACCTAGCCTGCTTAATATGGCTAATGAGACCACTAGGGTTAAAGCTATCCCCCCTGGAATCCCCCAGCTTATATATCTATTAAATCTTCTAATACTCCTTTTTCTTCTTGAGTAAAGGAAGGCCAGGGGTAAGTCCAGCAAAAAGAGTAGGTTTCTAAAGGATAGCAGGGTTTTAACGCTATCCCCTACTGCAGGAACCTGGCCAATTTGCTTTACCATCCTGATGGAGGGCAAAGCATTAAAATAGCTATAGTATACCACATCCACAAAGATGATTAGGGATACTGCTGCATAGAATAGAAAGCCTAAGCTGTATTTTTTCCTGCTATTCCTTAAATAGATTAAGGAATAGCAGAATAGGATTACAAGTAGGCTGATTAAGAAGACCAAAGCCCTATTATGTTTTACTCTGGTTATATGCATAAATAACAGTATCTTAAGAGTTAGAAGTAGTGATAACATATAAATCCTCCATCTCTACGGTCCAAGCAAAAACCCATCTATAATATTTTCATATTGAGCTAAAGCTTCTTCATCTACTTCGTCTAGGTAGATGGATACTTCCAGCTTCTTTAATTCCTCTATAAAGGCTTCATCTAAATATCTTTCGTCCAAGACGATTCCGTTTAAAGGATTTCTCCTTAGGAAGTCTAAAATCTCTTCCTTAGTATAGTTTGCCTTGCTTGCATTGAAGATGATATTCTTATAGGCCTTGTTGGTTAGCCTGTAATGTTGGTCGAATTTGGTTAGTTCTAATACAAGCCTGTTCATCATTTGAGGGTACATATCCTTAACCTTTAAGAAGATGTCCTTATTTTCCTCATCCGTTTTAATGAATATATAGGCATCTGGGTGTTCCTCCATCCAATTAGCCAAATCCTTTAACTTATGGTCGCTTACAAGCACCACATCTTCTTTAGCAGTAAATTTAATCTTAACTGCCATCAACCTATGGCCTTTTTCGTAGTTTTGGCTTAATTCCTCTAAAGGATCATTATAACATCTGATTATATACTGATCATCAGGTATATTTTCCCCCTTGAGGGTGGCTAAATCAATGGAGCCTTGGTTTTCCATTAAGAGCTTTATTAAATCTTTTTTCAGTATATAGTTGGACTTGTTTATTTCGGCTATTACGTATTCATACCTTTCCTTGACTTTTTCTAGTGGTATGGGCTCCCTTGTTTGCCTATTATAGGCCTTGCTGTTTTCAAAGAGGCCATCGCTAGACATATAGAATAGGGTATCGTCATCTATAAAGGTACCCTTCAGTAGGTAGATTTGGGCTGCTACAAAGTTCTTTCCCTCGTAGTTCAACAAATCCCTACCCATCATGATACCTTTTTCATTCTTATAACCCATGATGTTTAGTATGGTAGGCATGAAGTCCAATTGGCTGCCTATTCTAGATATGGTTTCGTTAATATCCGTACCTGGTACGTGGATGATTAACGGCACCCTAAACATTTCATTTATATCGTATTTCATATCTAAAAAGTCCGACATCAGCTCTACACCCTGAGGGTTGTATCCGGTTATGGCGAAGTGGTCACCATAAAGGGCGATTACCGTATCCTCATATAGCCCTTCTTCCTTTAGCTTGTCTATAAAGTCTCCTATGGCCTTATCTGTATAGTGGATGGCTTGAAGGTAATCTCCTAGTATGGTATCTTCATGTTCTTCTCTAATCTTTAGATGTTGATATTTTTTAGGCATCTTGAAGGGAGTGTGGCTGGTTAGAGTAATCATAAAGGCATAGAAGGGGTTGTCGTCTATGCTGTCTAATTCCTTTAGATACTCCATGGATTGCTTAAAGAATTCCTCATCGGTAATCCCAAAGCCTATGGTCTCCACCAGCTTATAGTCATCTTGGGATATGAACCTTTGGAAACCCTGATTTACATAGGCCTTGTCCCTATTCCAGAAATCCTTCTCGTAGCCGTGAAATACCCAAGCCGTATAGCCATTGTCCCTCAATACCCAGGGTAGTCCATAGAAGGTATTTTGTTCATATTGAACGTAGGTTGGCTCTTCCATAGAGGGATATAGGGAGTTATTGGTTACGAATTCTGCATCGGAAGTATTCCCCCTACCCAGTTGTTGGTAGTAGTTGTCGAAATAGAGGCTGCCCTTTTCCTTTATAAGCTTATTTAGATTGGGAGTTACCTCCTGGCCATCATAGAAAAGGTCTATGACAAAGTTCTGTAAAGCCTCTACCTGTATTACTATTAGGTTTTTCCCCTTTCCAATGCCTGTGTGCTTTCCTTCCTTAAGCTGAGTCCTTTCTAATAGCTCTTGCAAGTCCTCCTGGGTAAGGAGCCTTCCTGCTTCCTCTGCCTCATGAATGCCCTCTGCTATTCCGGCATCTTCAGAAAAGACCTCTTTAATGTCCATAATATGATAGGTAAAGGGTTCTTGATTTTTTACGGGTACCATCAAACCCTTAGCGTCTACAATGGATAAGGTCAATATAAGGGTTAAGGCTATACCAGCAGGTATAAAAAACCTGATATAGCCGTTATAGGATCTGCCTTCAAAAATGCTTGGCCTTTTTCTAAAAAGTATTATGAGTAGGGGCAAGTCCAAAATAAATAATAAATTCTTAAAGCTTAATAACATTCTAATACTATCGGTAACAGCCCCTAGTTGATGGAACTGCTTTATCATCCTTACAGATGGGAAACAATTGAAGTAGCTAAAATACATTACATCCACAAACATAATGAGAGATATTATGCCATATATGATAAATCCAATAATCCTTTTTCTCTTAAGATTGGTAAAGTGGATTAAGCTAAATATGAAAAGGATTATGAGAGCGCTTATGGAAAATATAATCATTCTGTTGTGTTCTACATTGGTTATATTCATAAAAGGTAGCAGCTTCAATATCAATAATATTGCAAAGATCATTTTTCTTCCTCCTACTGATGTCCTAATTTTCATATAATACTAATTTACACTAATATGACTTATCTTGCAAGTTAATAAGTAAGATATGGATAATTTGTTGGAAAAGTCATAAAAAAATTGTATAATGTATGAACACATAACTATATTATAAAGAAAGGGGATGAAGTATGCGATTCAAAACTAGGGATTTGGTAACGGCTGCCGTTTTAGTAGCCATAGGTATAGTGCTTCCTTTGGTCTTCCATCTAAGCGGCATTAATGGAGCAGTCTTTCTTCCCATGCACATACCAGTACTTATTTCTGGACTCTTATTGGGTTCTTCTTTTGGACTTATTGTGGGGATTTTATCTCCTCTTCTTAACCACATGATTTCAGGGATGCCAGCCATACCCATCCTGTGGGTGATGTTAGTGGAGTTAGCCGTCTATGGAATTGTTTCAGGCCTCCTGTATAGGAGGGTTAAAATGACCCTTTTGCCCTCCTTAATATGCAGCATGTTAATAGGAAGAATTGTCGCAGCTTTAATGGTAGTTATTTTGGGCAGCTTTTTCTCCCTACCCTTCCCACCTATAGGAATCTATATAAGGGGGATTACCATTACGGCCTTGCCTGGCATTATAATCCAATTAATATTGATACCCAGTATCATAAAGGCATATGAAAGGAGTCAATAAGCCTTACCCTGCACCTCAAAAATAAAGTTATTCAAACTTTTTTGTAGTCTTTTTGGAAGTTTTGAAGAATGGTTTTAAAAAGGCCTTGAGCAGTTAAATGCTTAAGGCCTTTTTTATACAAGCTTATATTCGGATATGGCTTTTCTTAGTTGGATTTGCTTTTTAAACAGCTGCCTGTATATGGCATCCCTTTTACTGTCTGGAATGTTGGTATAGTGTAAGTCGAAATATTTATAGGGACCAAAGTTATAGCTCTTAAAGGGCACTTCATCCCCTTTTAAGCCGTAGGGATATCCTTTGCCGTCATACCTTTCATGATGGTATTTAACTATATTAGGAATATTTTGGGATCCACCATAAGCTTTCCCACATCGTGTAGTAGGGCTGCCAGGGTTAATTCCTTTAATTCCCCTTTGGATAATCCTACTTCCATTCCAATTTCCCTACACCAACCAGCCACATTATATCCATGGGTGGAAAAATGGGAAACCTTACTTTCCAATATCCCAAGTAGAAACACTACCATATTGACTGCATCCGTTAGTTGTACCCATTTAACAAATCGCAATGAAAGTAATTTAGAGATATCATTACAGGAAAATAAGGGAATATAGACCTCAGAACGGAAGCCTTCTAATAGGAGTGGAAGGCTGGCTTGAGAATAGTTTTCTATTATGCTCCTTTTATCCATCAACTCCCTGATGGGAGAGTATTGGCTCCTATTTAAGAATATGGTATTGGGGATTTTCTTTTTACAGTATTCTCTCTTACGTCCAACTATTCCTTCCACAAGGGCCATGTTCTTATTAGAGTTGAATAAAAAGCTTATGCAAACATCGTAATCCAGTAGACTTAACAGTTTCTTCTGCTTGCTTCCTATCATGTACTTGGTAGTATTAGATTGGTTCTTTAGCCACTCCTTCTTACTATGTATTAAAGCTTCCAACATATTAACCCCCCTTTTTTAGTTCATAAGTCCTAGTAGGTATAGGTCTATTGTACTATATTCTGGTTATTTTTTCAACTAAACTTAATATTCATTACAAATATTTGACAATTTGTTAATGCCTGCTAATTTATTTTATTTGAAACTAAACTAAAGAAAATCGAGTAGAAGGTATCTATTTATTTTGTCTACAAACTGAAACAAGCAACCCAATAATAGGTTGCTTGTTTAAACCATATTCCTCTTTACCATTTCCGTTACTATGAAACTCGCTACATGTTCTGCAAAGGTGCCTGGGCCAAAGCCTGCATCATAGCCCAATTCTTTGGCTAATTCATGGGAAATTCTTGGTCCACCGCAGATTAGGATTACCCTATCCCTGATTCCTTCTGCCTCCAATAGCTCTACTAATTGGGTTAGGTTTGGTATGTGGACATCCTTCTGGGTTACTACCTGGGATACCAGTATGGCATCGGCATTCAATTCTATGGCCTTAGCTACCAAATCCTCATTGGGGACTTGGCTGCCTAGGTTATAGGCTTCTATCCCCTCATACCTTTCCAATCCGAAGTGGCCTGCATAACCTTTCATGTTCATAATGGCATCTATGCCAACGGTATGGGCATCGGTTCCAGTACAGGCTCCAACTACTACTATATCCCTTTTGATATTGTCCTTGATAAACTCTTCCACTTCTTCCTTGCTCATCACATCTACATCTACCTTAGGCACTTCTATCTTGGTATAGTCTACCGTATGGATTAGTCTTCCATATAGGATAAAGTAGGTAAAGCCTACCAAGTCCTTAGCATATACTACGGAAGGCTCTTCTAAACCCATCTTCATTGCCAACTGCCTGGCTGCTTCCTTGGCTTCGTCTCCATAGGGGACGGGTAGGGTGAAGCTTAGCTGTACCATGCCGTCGTTTAAGGTGTCTCCATAGGGTTTAACTCTAGTTAAGTCTATCATTGCCTTCCACCTCCCATCATCAGTTGGATAAAGGGATTGAAGTATCCTGAATCCTTTTTGGCTACTCCGTCTAATCCTTTACCGCCAGTCCTTTGCCTTTTTACTCCTCCAAATTTACCCTGTTCTATGGTTGCAAATAAGCCCATTTCGGCTATTTGGTTTAATAGTTTTTCTGCATCTTTAAGTACCTTCTGGGCCCTAGTTTGGATTATTCCTCCCTCTTTAAAGCTGATTTCATTGCCTAAGTCCTTGGCGTTGTTGAAGATATACTTAGCGTTTTCTATGGCTAGGTACCTATCCTGCAGGTGAGGAGTATGGATGGCTTCAGTCAGCATTCCAAGTAGCTGGATTCCCTGGCCGGTCATGATGGATACCAAATTGAATAGGGCATTTTGTATATGACCCTTAAAGATATTGCCTGTCATATACTTGGTTGGCGGCATGTATTTTAGCGGTGCCTTGGGGAATATCTCCCTGGCCATCTGAGCCTGGGCTAACTCGTATAAGAAGCCATTTTCCAAATCGGGATCCATCTCGAAAGCATGGCCTAAGCCCATCTGTTCTTCTGGAATGCCAGCTTTTAAGGCAAACTGCTCGTTTATGAACTGGGAGGCTAGGACTGTATGGGCTGCTTCTACTGCATCATCGGTGGTAAGATAGTTGTCCTCTCCAGTATTTATTATTATTCCAGCAAAGCCATTGACAACTCTGGAGAAATATTGGTCTATGAGGGTTCTTTGCATGTTGATATCCCTAAAGAGGATTCCATATAGGGCATCGTTTAACATTACATCCAATCTTTCCAAGGCGCCCATGGCGGCTATTTCTGGCATACATAATCCAGAACAGTAATTGCAAAGTCTTATGTAACGGCCTACCTCTTCGGCTACCTCATCTAGGGCCCTTCTCATAAGCCTGAAATTTTCTTGGGTAGCATAGGTTCCACCAAAGCCTTCGGTAGTTGCTCCATAGGGAACGTAGTCCAACAAGCTTTGGCCTGTGGTTCTAATAACGGCTATTATATCGGCTCCCTGTCTTGCTGCCGATTTAGCCTGTTCAATATCCTCATAGATATTGCCTGTTGCCACTATTACGTATAGATAGGGTTTATTTCCCTCCCCTAGGGTGGATATGAGTTCTTCCCTTTTCTTTCTGTTGGCTTTTATCCTTTCTACCCCTTCTTGGGCTAACTCAAATATGGTAGCCTGGATTTTCTCCTCCTTAGCCGCTGGTAGGCGGATGATATCCAGTTCTCCTCTGGCTACCTTTTCTGCTATCTCCTGAGGGCTATCGCCAGTTTGAACAATGGCATTTCCCAGCCAGTAGGCTATTCCCCTTTCCAACCCTCCCCCTTCCTTTATGTTATCTATGAGCACATTGGGTAAGGGTTTGCCTATTTCATCCACACCATCTATCCCTAATAAGCGGGCAATGGCCCTTTCTGTGGAAGTGGTAGTATGCTCATCTATAAATTCCTGTACATCATCAGCAATCTTTTTAGCTGCCTTTCTTGAACTGTTGATTAAGTTTTGATCTAAGTTTAATTTACTCAATTTTATCAACCCCCCTTTTTTCAATGCACAATTCACAATTCACGATTTACAGTTCACAATTATCGGGTCTAGCGCTAGGGTCTTTTTTGCTTTAAGCTTTGGGTCTTGGGATTTCTTGATGTTCAGGATGACTACTTGCGCCGGTTTTAGCCAGCCTGTCATCTTGGAGATGGCAGGCTGGGGCGCGGGGTTAGATTTTGTGTTCAAGGTTTTTTTCTGCTATATCTATTATTTCTGGATTTAAACCCATGATTCTGGCTATGTTTAAGGCGTCCTTGGGGACGGCCTTTGTTTTGTCTACCCTTCTAAGGCGATAGTCCATCAATCTATTTATAAATTCCAATTCCCCTTTTGAAATATCTTCTAGTTGTTTTTTTAACTCTTCTAATTCCATATGGGATAGGCCTATTACCTGCAGGTGAACTACCCCATCCATATTTCCGATATTGTCATAATGGGTAGTTAGTAAGGTTATGGATTCCTTTTCTAATAGGTATTCTACTATGGCCTTTGATAAGGCATAGCCTTCTTCTGGATTGGTTCCACTGGCTAGTTCGTCTATTAGGATAAGCCCCTTCTTATCCGAAAGTTCTATGGCCTCTTGGATTAGTTTGATTTCTCCTCCAAAGGTACTTAAGCCCTTTTCCGTCGATTGGATATCCCCTATGGAGGCTTTTATAAAATTGTTTAATCCTAGAACCATCTTCTTAGCTGGAACCAACAGACCATGCTGGGCCATAGTGGTTAATAAGCCTACCAACTTTAGGCTTACGGTTTTTCCCCCCATATTGGCTCCTGTAATACAGCTTACCCCTTCTTTAAGCTCTATGGATATGGGAGTGTATTCTAATCCCACCTTTTTTAGGCTTTCCTCTACCTTTATATGTCTGCCTTCTACTATGCTTATAAGATGTTCTTCTACTACATGGGGTCTAACCCCATCTATTTCAACTCCAAAGCTGGCCTTGGCCAGCAGGAAGTCTAATTTGCCAATACTTGCTATATTATTATATAAGTCCTTGCTTTTTTTTCCTATCTCCTTGGATAGGGATTGCCTTATTTTAGTCTCCTCTTTTTCCTCTTTATCCTTTAGGATTAATATTTTCCTTTCCAGTAGATTCATATTATCCGTTGGCTTTAGGGAGTATTTAACATTTATATAGCTTTCCGACAGATAGTTTAAATGGGGATGGTCTTCCATTTTCCTTATTAATTCCACCCTATCTTTTGGGATGATTATGGAACCATCGGGATTCAATTTAATCCCTAATTCCCCTTGGATTCTCTCCCTTAAGGCCCTTCTTTCTCTTTTTATCTCCCCTTCTACTTCCCTTTTTTCCTCTCTTATCTTTTTCAATTCATCTGAATAGGCATCGTATATGTAGAAGGTTGATATGCCAGTAGATTCTGGGTCTAAAAGCCTTTCTAAGCTTTCTATTGGCTCTATTCTTGTATCCTCCCATGAGGGTAACTGACTGGAAGTCAACAGTTCTTTTAGTTCCCTAATTAAAAAGAGGAAGTTCTTTATTTCGAACAGCTCTACCTCTAAAAGAGTTCCTCCCTCCCTAGCCCTGTTTATGGAAGTTCTTATATCCTTTATCCTGTGGAATATATGGTTTATCTTTTCCATAAACTTTGAATCCTTAGCATGATTGGTAAGGCTTTCTACCTTCTTTAATTCCTCTGTCAGCTTTTCTTCCTCTCCCCTTAGATATGGTCTCATCTTATCCTTGTAGATTTTACCATAAGGGGTTTTGGTATTGAGCCTATTCAATACATATTGAAAATCTATGGATTCTTTGGTTAGCTGGTCTAAAAACTCCATCTCATTCACTCCCTAGCACTAAGTCTACTACTGGAATATCCTTTATATAATACCTCATCTTCTCTAAGAGTTCCCTTGGGTCAAAATAATAGCCCTGGGGTGCATAGGGATTTAAGGTTATGGCCACTAGCTTGATTGGATTCATTACCCTGACCTTTAGGCCATACTTGGTAAACCTCAGCCAGTCCTTGGGTTCTATGAATATTTTGGTCCCATCTGCCACAACCAAGGCCACCCTTTTATACCTGCTACCTGCTTCCATAATGCCCTCCATGGTGCTTTTTACTAGGGAACCGGGAATCAATATGTACTTTGAATCCTCCCTTAAATGCTCCCCTATTATATGCCCACAGTTTAGGGCAGTCTTGATTCCAAGGGGATGGAAGTTTAAATCCTCATCTACTATGCCAATTTCCCCTTTTGCAAAGGCCCTTTCTAATAGAGGCCTATCCTTAGAATCCACAGGAGAAAGGCTGAATAGATTGACTATGTGTAGGGTCTCCTCTATTACTCTATTGATATCCCTACTTAGTACTGCTCCGGTGGAAAGGATGGTGGCATCGGTTATGGAAGGGGCAGCTGAGGATTTTCTGTCTATGGCACCATCTATGACCACCAGTTCTGCCCCCAAAGATACCATAAAATTGGCCATCTCCCTTATTTCAGAAACAGTCTGAGGCCCGGATATCTGAATATATCCGCTATCCTTTATCCTACCAATAAGAATCTCCCCCAAGGGAGTTGTATAGTCAGTTATATCTATAATTTCTACTGTAGCATCGCTTAAAGGTAGTAATTCAGTAGTGGTGGCAATTAAAACCCCTTCTTCTACATATATCTTAGGCTTTTCCGTCTCGGTAACTAAATCTAAGGATTCCCCATCCCGGCCAGTAGAAATAATTCCTAACCTAATCCCTTCATCTAGGGATTCCTGGATCAAATGGTTCAAAGCCACAGTCTTACCACTATTCTTAGCCATTCCTACTATGGATATTATTTTGTATTTGTTTTGTATGTGTTTTAATAGCAATTGTTAGAACTCCTTCCTTCAATTGATTTATCTTGTTCTCAGCTTCCTTTCTAGGTTGGATGGTTGCATGAATTTTACTTCTGAGCCTTGTAGGAGGTCTGCTACTCCTGTGGTGTGGTCTTCCCCTTCTCCTCTACATACTGGACAGTTGCAGTCTTCTTCTATATATTGGGGTTCTGTGTAGGTGGTAATTACTCCCTCGTAGTTTCTTAATACTATCTTGGTTGGCGATTGGCTTATGACGTATTGTGGCATAACTGGAGTCTTTCCTCCTCCCCCTGGGGCGTCTACTACGAAGGTTGGTACTGCATAGCCAGATGTATGTCCCCTTAAGGCTTCTATTATTTCTATACCCCTGGATACCTTGGTTCTAAAGTGCTCGATTCCCATGGATAGGTCGCATTGGTAGATATAATATGGTCTTATTCTCATCTTGACCAATTTATGGACCAATTCCTTCATTATATGTGGGCAGTCGTTAATTCCCCTTAATAATACGGATTGGTTTCCCAATGGGATACCTGCATCTGCCATCTTATTGGCTGCTAAAATGGATGCTTCCGTTACTTCCTTTGGATGGTTGAAGTGGGTATTTAGCCATATTGGATGGTATTTTTTAAGCATGTTTACAAGGTCATCGGTAATCCTCATAGGCATTACAACGGGAGTTCTTGTACCAATTCTTATTATCTCTACATGGGGGATTTTTCTCAATTCACTTATAATATATTCTAGCTTATCGTCGGATACCAATAGGGCGTCTCCCCCTGATAATAGTACGTCTCTAACTTGGGGCGTATTCCTAATATATTCTATGCATCTGTCGATTCTATCCTTTGGAGCTCCTGAATCCTTTTGTCCCGCAAACCTTCTCCTAGTACAGTGTCTGCAGTACATAGAGCATTGGTCGGTTATTAAAAACAATACCCTATCTGGATACCTGTGGGTTAATCCTGGTACGGGAGAATCTTCGTCTTCTGCCAATGGGTCTTCTAAATCCGCCATGCTGGCATGGGTTTCCATAATGGTTGGTACCGCCTGCTTTCTAATAGGACAATTTGGATCGTCTGGATCCATTAGGGACGCATAGTAGGGTGTAATGCCCATTCTAAATTTCCCCAATACTCTTCCAATTTCCTCTTCCTCTTTTTCGGTTATGTTGATTATCTTCTTTAAGGTCTTAACATCTGTAATCCTATTTCTAACCTGCCAACGCCAATCATTCCATTCCTCTTCAGTAACATCTTTCCATAATTCAATATCCTTATAGGATCTCATAATATAAATTCACCCCTTTTTATTCAATGCACCATTCACAATTAAATGACAAAATGCTTAGCCCTTTCTAGGACAAGAGGTCTGACCTCTTGTCCCAACCCAAGGTCGCCTAGCTATCAATTGTCTAAGCGTATAACTCTTCGAAAATCTCTCTTAATTCTTTGGATTCTCTCATCAGTTCTAGTGATATGGCTGCGTGATCTTTGGTGTAGCCGTTTCCTATAAGCATGTTTATGTCCTTTCCTACCCCTTCTGCTCCTAAGGCTGCTTTGGTGAAGCTGGTGGCCATGCTGAAGAAGTATACTGTGCCTCCGTCTTTTGTGATTAGTATGCTGGACATTTCGGTGTTTGGAATGTTTACTGTATTGATTACTAGGTCTGCCATCTCTCCATTGGTGGCTTCTTTTACCTTTTCAAGTATTTCTACCGCATTGGTAGCGTTTGCTTTTATGTATACATCAGCAAGGTTTGCCTTTTTAACCCTGGCTATGGTTTCGTCTCTGGAACCAATGCAGATTACCTTTCCAGTTACTCCAGCCCTCTTCTTGGCTTCATATAGGCATAGCATGCCAGACTTTCCAGTTCCGCCAATTACCACTACCGTATCCCCTGGTTTAACCAGTTTAGCAGTTTGAGCTGGTGCTCCCGCTACATCTAGCACAGAAAGTGCCAAGTTCTCTGGAAGGTCATCAGGTAATACTGCATATATGCCAGATTCAAATAATATAGCCTTTCCTTTGATGTCTACTTGGTCTACATCTGGCCTTATTTCTAAGAATTCGTCTATTCTAAGTGGCGTTAAGGATAGGGAAACTAGGGTTGCTATTTTGTCTCCTACCTTTAGGTCGGTTTTACCTTCTAAGGCTGGTCCAATCTTTTCTACGGTTCCAATCAGCATGCCACCAGAACCGGTAACTGGATTCTGATGCTTGCCCCTTTCTTCAACTATTCCCTTCATAATCTTCTTTATTTCCTCTATATCTCCCTTAGCCTGCTCCTTTATTTGAGTAAAGCTTGCTGAGTCTATATTTAGGGTCTGTACATCGATTAATATTTCATTATCATAGATCTCCATATCGTTATCAATTTTTAGTGCTGGCTGGGGTAAAACTCCCTTTGGTTCTATTACCCTATGGGTACCGTAAGGACAACCTTTCTTCATAAAATCCCTCCTAACAAAATTTACTCCACCTGATTATTAATGCAAAATTTATGCCATATTTTTCAAGGATTGGAGGGGCTTAATTTGAAGGTTTTTAATGGTAGGATATGAAAAAAGCTGTTTTTTTCTGCCCAATTTTGGGCAAAAAAACTCCCTAAAGATGCTTGGCACCATTTAGGGAACTTATTCATCTTATTTTAGATTATATTTGGATATTTTGTATTGGAGAGTTTGTCGAGGAATGTTTAATAATTGGGCTGTATAGCTGATATTATATTCTGCCTTTTCCAAGGCATCTTCTATCAATTCCCTCTCTATTTTTTCTAGGGTATCCTTTAAAGATAAGTTTTCTTCTGTCTGGGTCTTTTTAAATTTGCTGGGAAGGTGCTCTACCTCTATTATGTCCATATCGTGTATGCTCATAATCCCTTCAATTAGATTTTCCAACTCCCTTACATTACCTTCCCAAGGGCTGGACATGAATATATCCATTACTTCCTTAGAAACTCCCTTTACCTTCTTGCCTAATTTCTTATTCATCTTTTGAATGAAGTGTTGGGTAAGTAAGGGAATATCATCCTTTCGCTTGCTTAAGGGAGGAATATCAAGCCTTATTACATTTAATCTATAAAAAAGGTCCTTCCTTAAATATTTCTGTTTTACCGCTTCTTCTGGAGGTATGTTGGTGGCAGTAATTACCCTTACATCTACATTGATGGTTTTAACTCCCCCTACTGGCCTAAAGCTTCCATCCTGTAAAACCCTTAATAGCTTGGGCTGTAATTCTAAAGGCATGGAGTTTATTTCATCTAGGAAAAGTGTGCCTCCATGGGCTAATTTGAATAGGCCATCCCTATCTTCTGCACCGGTAAAACCTCCCTTTACAGTTCCAAAGAGGATTCCTTCCAGTAGATTTGCAGGTAGGGCAGAGCAGTTTTGGGTTATAAAGGGCTTGTTCCTCCTATTGCTGGCATTATGTATGGCATGGACGAATAATTCCTTTCCGGTCCCTGTATCCCCATATATTAGGACTGGGGCGTTGGTATGGGCAGCCTTTAAGGCCATCTGTTTAAGTCCTAATATCTCCTTGTTTTGACCTATAATGTCTAGGAAGGTGTATTCAGCCGTTTCTTCATCCTCTTTCCTTATCCTACCATTATTATAGAGCCTAGATTGCAGATCCACTATCTTTTCAGACATTTCCCTAACCTGGGTTATATCCTTGGATATCTCCAAGGCCCCCAATATCTTACCCTTGACCTTTATGGGGATGGAGGAATTGATGGTGGTGATCTTTTCCCCCTTGTAGTTTATAAAGGTCTGTTCATTCTTAAGTATAGGCTTTCCAGTCCTTATAACCGTTAAGAGGGTGGAAGTTTCATGGGTTAGGGATGGATAGACTTCTAATAGATGCCGGCCTATGGCCTTTTCCCTGTCTATTCCATCTATCTTTTGGCCGAATAGGTTCTGGTAGACTATCCTTCCATCCTTGTCGATGATATGGATTCCTTCTTCAATATAGTCTAAAATTTCAAAAATATTTTCTTTAAAAAATAAGTCCTTCATAAAGACCCCCTTTTTGCTGAATTTTGGGCACCAAAGGCCAATTAATAGGCACTTTAAGTGCCTATAGGTTTTCAATATTCACCTTTTGTACGGAAGCAATTTCCTTTCTCAGCATATTGCCTCCTGACCTTTTAAACTTCTCAGGATCATCGCTTACATAGAATTCACACTTTCCACCTTCTACTTTATTGGATAATAGGTTCCTTTCCTTTAACATGATTCTAGCTGCCCTAGCCGTTTCATAGGCAGGGTTAACTAAGGTTACGCCATCTCCCAGTACCTTATTGATGGTGTAGCGAAGGGCTGGGTAATGGGTGCAGCCTAAAACCAAGGAATCTATATTGTGCTCCTTTAATTCCAATAGATATTTTTTTGCTGTAAGATAGGCCACATCTGTACTTTCCCATCCTTCTTCCACTATAGGAACAAAGAGAGGACAAGGAATTCCTACTATCTCAGCTGAAGGCAGTAGCTTTCGTATTTTCCTTTGATAGGCCTGACTGTTTATGGTTCCTTCTGTGCCTATAACCCCGATTATGGAATTCTTAGTTGCTGAAACTGCAGCCTTAGCTCCTGGTTCAATTACACCTAACATGGGGATTTCAAAGGCCTCTTGGGCTTCTTCCATGGCTAAAGCCGAAGCAGTATTACAAGCTATTACTATAGCCTTTATGTCCTTTGTAAGTAAAAATTTTACCGATTGGAAAAAATACTTTATAACCGTTTCCTTGGAACGGGTTCCATAGGGAATTCTAGCTGTGTCTCCGAAGTATACAATGTCTTCGCCGGGTAAAAGTTCCATTATCTCCTTTAATACTGTTAATCCGCCAATTCCTGAATCGAATACTCCAATTGGTCTTTCATCCATAAAAAAACCCCCTTCTACTATATTCTATTAGTATTAGGGGGTTTTTACAATCTTTTTTTAGAAGGTTAATGTACCATTTTCATTATGGATCAACTGGAGTATCTCTTCCTCATGACCCGTAGAAGCGTTTATATATACTATATAGTCAGCTCCTCTGTATTTTCCTTTGAACTCATAGCAGAGTATTTCGTTTTTGCCTTTGGGAATTATTGCTAGTCTTGAGGAGTTGATTTCGAAGTCGGTCTTTATCCTTTCCCTTGCTTGTTCAAGGGTCAATTCTGGTTCATCAATATCCCTATCATGATGATTCATATAATAAGCAGAGGCATCAAAGCCTACTATTTCACCATTATCCAGAGCTACCTTTACCTTTACTAGGTCTGGATAGATGGTTACATCATCTTCGGTGTTTACAAAGTTGAACAATACCCCACCATCATACTTTAGGTAATAGTTGGGTTCCATATCTTCAAAGCCCTTTTCCTCTAGGTATCTTAAAGCTCTTCTTTGGGCTTCTTCTATGCTTATCTTATTGGCGTTTATGGGTCTTGGATTGGCCATCCAGAGTACATGGCCACCCTTTTTAGATACTCCCATGTAGACTGCTAACTCCCTTGATGTATTCTTTGGATAGAGGTTGAAGGTATAGGAAGGTATTCTCATTTCTGATGCATGTTCCCCTTCCTCGAAGGATTCCACCTCTTCAACCCTATTAGCCCCAAAGAATTCCCTTGCCTTTCTTCTAGCTTCCTCTAGGGATACATCCTTGTTATCTAACCCCTTTGGTTTTTTATTGAGCGTTTGGTCTGAGAAGGGGCCATCATATATCAATTCTGGGGTTTGGGCCATGTTCTTCTCGATATTTACTAGGGTAGTCTGGAATATCTTCTGGTTAGCTTCTCGTATTTTCTTATTCTGTTTAGCGTTTAGAGCTGTGAATAGGAAATCCTTATCTGCCAATTCCGATTGAAGTTTAGTCAATTCCTCATTAAAGGCAGAGGAATTCTGTTGAAGATTGGCTAGGGCTGCCATCTGTTCATTGGTTATAGGCTTTCCAGCCAAATGAGTCTGGATTAAATGGTAGCTATAGTCAGCTGCCTGATTTAAAAATTTCTCCGTTGCCGCCGTTTCTGCATGAGTTATGGGCATTTGGGCTAGTTTATCTTGGGCAAAATAGGCCTCATTCATTATCTGGGATAATAGTAGTATGTTTTGATCTCTTGAATTGGCTAACATGGCCTTAGATAAGTTTACCTGTACATTCTCAATATGTTTTTTTACATCGAAGAAGAGCCTCTGGTAGTTATTTTCCAAAGCTACTCCCAGTTCATTTTTAGTTCTATATTCATTATAGCCCCAAGCTAAGGCAAGGATTAGGGCTATTCCCAATATACTTGGTGCTATCCACCATCTCCTTCTTTCCACCCTATCACCTCCTATATTCCAAACCAGTGTTTACCGATCTTTAATGTTACCCTCCTAGACCATATCCATTTGCTGGTAGCTGTAGCTGGGTTCCAGTAATACAAACAACCATAGGTAGGGTCCCAACCATTTA
>ERZ773359.3342-NODE-3342-length-18515-cov-7.374269_pt1 | contig 18515 bp, 16 predicted proteins | sample MGYA00374955_ERZ773359 | MGnify/ENA primary metagenome ERZ773359 (study PRJEB29098, sample SAMN04486028) | biogas fermenter metagenome | study: EMG produced TPA metagenomics assembly of the Biogas fermentation microbial communities from Germany - Plant 4 DNA1... | reverse complement strand
CCTCCTATGCGTTTTCTCTATTATATCATAATTCTCGTGTAGACACTATCTAATACAAATCCCAAATATGTAAATATACATTTTTTAATAAAGTTGACACGAGTACCTTGTGTCAAATCATGAAATATTATAATATCTTTTTTGAATAAATGAGCTCATGCATTAATTTTCCATTGGATATTTTACTTTTCATCAAATCTATGGAATTGACCTTGATAATAATATCACTTATTGTTTTCATCAACTCATTCTCATTTAGCGTATCTTCCAAACAAACCCTTCTCCCAATTGTGACATGCGGCTTGTATTCCCTATTTTCCAATTCATAGCCTTTTGCCAGCAACAAATTGTGAAGCCTGCTTTGCAAATCCATTAGAGCTTTATTATCTTTTACTCCCAACCAATAAATATTACCTTCTTTACGCCTGAAATACCCCAAACCGGTAAGTGAAAGTTTAAAAGGAGATGAATTAATAATATCCATTACTGACTTTATATCATCCAATCTTTCCTTCGGTACTTCTCCCAGGAATTCCAAAGTCAGATGCATATGCTCCTTTTTCACAAACCTTCCCTGGACAGCATATCCTTTTATCTTATCTATAATTTCATTTATCTTGCTCTTTATTTCTTCCTCGAAATTTATAGCTATAAACAATCTCATTATATTAACCTCTTATACCATATATTTCAAAATCAAATAATTATGTATTGAAGCAGTCTTACTGCTTTTTATCAACGGATAAAGTTTGTTGCTACCCTGGGTTCACGTACAGGATATTGAATCCCGGCTTCCTTTCCTGCCTGGATACATTTTAACAGCCAAGCCATATTCCTGCCTAAGGTCCTGCATGTCTGCATGCCCTCAAGATCCTGCCTGACTTCTTCCGGAGTATTACCATGTACCATATTCCAGTATTGAGAGGAAACAACAATCATGCCGCAGCCGGTTAAGTATTTATTCAACTGATCCAAAGCAGCAGATGCCCCGCCGCGCCTTGCACTGACAACGACAGCTCCCGGTTTATTAAAAAACATGTCTCTGGCTGAATAAAAGACCCGATCCAAAAGTGATTTAATATTGCCTGATGGACCTCCATAATGCACAGGAGAACCAAAAACAAACCCATCTGCCTTTTCTGCTTTTTCCAATACTGCATTTACAGGGTCATCATCAAAAATACACCTGTTTATAACACTACATCCTCTACATGCAGTACATCCTCGAATCGGTTCTTTCCCTGTTTGAAAAAATTCTGTTTCAATACCTTCTTCTTCCAAAACCTTAATAATTTCATTCAACGCAGTATATGTACATCCTTGAGGTCTGGAACTGCCGTTGATTAATAGAACTTTCAACAAAATCACCCCTTAAATTTCTTCTCTGTCTGCATAATAATTGTTCAATATACAACAGCTAAAGCACTAGAGCTGTATATAATTACCTTCCATGGTAATCCATTCACCGTCTGCATATGCTGAAGTATAGGTTTCACTAAGGTATTTTAACAGAGTATGGTTGCGAAATACCTTGCACCTGACCTGATTATGAGACCAGTTCGGAGAATCAAATAACAGGATTAATGCCTCTCCGTCCGCTGTTTTTTTATTATACCCCGCTGCCACAAGCTCTTTCATGGTTCCAAAAAACACATTGAAGCCTTTAGAAATACACCATTGATCAATCTTACTTTTCAAATATGTTGTGTCAGACAAACCAAGATTTGATAACTCAACGCCAATGAATTTAACGCTTTTTAACGGTTTTGTCCGGTTCAATGATGCTTTGAATATCTCAAAATATGCGTCAGCCTTATCTTGCTCATTAAGAGAATTTGCGGCAACGGGATGTCCCTCATGATTAAAGGTCACACCAAATTGAGCGGAATATACATTCAACTTCCTTATGATTCTCTTTGCTTCCTTTCCGGAAACAATCGTTGGTTGATAATTGTTTGTCTTAACCGTAGAAGAAATAGTACAGGGGATAAACTTTACATTATCATCTGTCTGCAGGATGCCATCCACGAATGTAAATGTTTGCTGAAATATTCCCGTATCCTTATCCTTAGGATTCTTGCTTCCCCCATAGCAAAAGTTACCAAGAGAATAAACTATATACTTGCCTTTGTATTTATTGATGCCTGAAAGTACATGAAAGTGATTTCCTATTATCAAATCATATCCCCAATCGATACATTTCTTGCTTAGCTCAATATGGTATTCATCCACAGCAGATGTTTTTGCGCCTGCAGTATTTCCCCAGTGGATACAGGCAATTATCAAATTTGCGCCTTGCTGTTTAAGGGATTTTATTCCCTCTTCCAGCCATACTTCTACCAACTTTCCGTCATACAACTCGTTTACCGATACTAATCCTATTTTTATCCCCTTTGTCTCGTAAATCCCATAAATGTTATCACTTGCATAAACAATACCAGATTTCTCCAACAGGGAAAGCGTCTCCTCGTAACCGGACTGACCATAATCATAGGAATGATTATTAGAGAACGAGACTGCTTCAATGGAGCCGGCTGTAAGAATATCTATATATTCTGGTTTGCCTTTGTGATTATATAACTTGTTTTGTTTGTCTCTGGATTTAGTCAAAGGACCTTCAAGATTAACAATTGTAAAATCATCACTTGACAAAATGTCGTAAACATTCCTAAAAAAATATGATTTCCCTTTTTTATCATAAAACTCATCAAAGGAATTCTTATATGACATGGTTTCATTGATACCAATTGTGCAGTCGCCTGTTGCTGATATTGTAATGCTTACTGCTTTCTTCTCCTTGGTTGGGTTTGTTTGCTTAGCTTGGACAATTGCACTGTCATTATGTTTTGATATATCATCGCTATCAGTAGAAACGTTAATGTGACCAAGTTCATTGGTTTTGCTGTCTGGATCAGGCACTGTAATTACTTCATCAAAGTTTGATGACGGCATATCCAAATCATTGCTCAAAGCGCAGCCCGAAAAGTTAGCAGAAAGCATTACAATTGCCAAACATATAAGCATTTTATTAGCTCTTTTACTCAGTACTTTGGCATGTATTAATAAAGAACCAGTCATTCCAGCTATTCCCCCTAATCAACATGAACAAGCAGCTGTTTATTTTATTCGCTGCCTAGACTTTCTCATTATAAAGCTCATGTGCCTTCCGCGTGTTTGATCCTCACGGTAAGAAAAACACTGCGGGTTTTTAAAGGTGCATGCCGGATCCACATATATCTGTTCCGGAGGAATCCCGGCCAACTCGCATTGTTTTTTCACAGTAAGCTTATTATCAATATGATATTTATCGGTTATACAGTTATATACAATATATGGTTCAGCATAACCCAATGCAATAAATTGTTTATATACATCTCCGTCTACTTCAAATTTTTCCTGACTCAATGCTTTTCCGATAAAAACCTGAAAATCTACGGGATTGCATGTTTTTTCAAAAATCAGGTGTTTGAATACCTTTAAAGAAATCTCATTTACAGTACCCCTCCATCCGGAGTGAATAACACCGATCAGCCCGCATGCCTTATTAAAGAAAATAACCGGTACACAATCGGCAGTAAAACATCCTAAAAGAATATTAGGTTCAAAAGTAAAGATCGCATCAGTATCAGGGAAGGACGAGTTCTGCTCTAATGCACCCCTTCCCCTGTCCGTATATGAAACTTCAACAAAATTATCACTATGAGTCTGGTCGGAACAGGTTAAACTTCCTAAATCACAGCCTAAAAAAGAAGCAAACTTTATCCTGTTTTTTATGACATCATTTGCTGAACTGCATGTATGAAGAGCCATGTTGCCGCTTTCCGGTTCCTCATCATCTCGTAAAGTCATACCCGCAACAATTTCTTCTTCATTTATGTATAATTCTATGTTCATGGTATCCTCATTCCTGATGTAGTCATATTTTTATATTTGATTATTTCCAAGGACTGTTGCTTGACCTGCGTACATTGATTTCGTCAATAACAGCGTTGCCCCTGTAATTAAGCAAAAAGATTACTATATCGGCAATATCTCCGGGAGTGGGCATTTCAGCTGCAGCAAGATCCGGGCGTGTAACGGTCACCATATCTGTTGCCACCCCTCCGGGTGCTACAATATGAACCCGGATACCATCATGGTACACTTCCTGAGCGAGCACCTTGGTCATACCCATCAGCGCATGTTTGGATGCCGTATAAGCAACCTGATTAACATACCCCTTATATCCTACTACTGATGATATATTTATAATAGTAGCGTGGTCAGATTTTTTCAGGTATGGAACGGCTTCCCGGCAAAGCAAAAACGGCGCTCTGGCATTCACCGCCATATGTCTGTCCCAAGCTTCGACACTTGTATCTTCAAAGGAAGCCGGAGCAGCAATTCCGGCATTGTTGATTAAAATGTCAAGCTTACCGAAGTATTCAACGACATCTTGAATTATCATAGCCGGTACCCTTACATCAGCAAGATCTCCGGGGCAGGCAAATACATTTACACCATATGCTGATAGTTCCTTTGCTGCTTTATTCAGGTACTCCTTGAAACTGCCGCCTATGGCAATATTTACACCATTTTCTGCCAGCCGAGCTGCTATGGCATATCCTATACCCCGGCTGGCACCAGTTATTAAAGCAACTTTCCCTTTAATGTCACCTTTTGCAGTGCTTTTCAATTGGTCATTCAGATAATTCATGTCAATCCTCCAAAACACTGATACTTATGATTTCTTAGCTGCAATAATAATTATGAAAAATGGAAGCAATACCAGAAATATTATAAACCAAATCATTCTTTATGCCTCCTGAGTTAAAATTGTCTGCTTATTTATATATTTCATCCAATAATTGTACGATATCTCCTGCCAAAGGCGGACATCCGGTTGCATACTGTTTACATCCCTTCGCACACTGACCTATGCCTATACCCACGTTTATTGTTTTACCTTTGTAATACTGTCCTATATACAGTTTTGATTTTATTCTGTTAAGCTTCCCTTTTGTTTTAAGTCTGTCCAAAGCATGTATTAAACTGCCGTAACAGGCAGAACAAGCATCCCTTTCTTCTATATATTTTGCAAACTGTTTTATATAACCTGTAGAGGCATTGATAACTGCGCTTTGATCTTTATTAAACTCAATAATATTGGAATGACTCCAATTTGTATTTCCTACACCGATATTTTCTGCTATTTTTATGTAAGGTATTTCTTCCAAATCAAATCCCAGTAAACTTGCGGCATAGCTGTCTATCAAAACAGGATCAAACCCTGCCAGAATTCGATTCATTCTTACCGGGTTCCCGCCTTCCTCAAAATTAAGATCACCCATAATTCCGTCAACAATAATCAGATGCTGTTTTATTGCCTTGTTTAGATAGGCAATTGGTTTATGCAGTCCCATAGCATGAAATCTTCTCTTTTCAGAATTAGGTATGCAGCCTTTGATATTTTTCAATGCACAGGTGATATTGGTTTGACAATGGCCTTTCAGTACAGGAACATTTATCAGGTAGTCTATTTCTTTCATTTTACTGCATATATTTAATTCCAATCCGTCGACCATATACTTCGTGCTTCTATCATTTTGCAGATCCACAAGCGGCACTCCATAGCGTTTGGATATTTCTTCATAACCACAAACTTTGAAGGCTCTGTCCGTTCTGTCACCAATCCACGAGCCTTCCAAAATGCGAATATCCATATAACCTTTTGACTGGAAATACTCGATAATACCTTCTACCAATTCAGGAGAAGTGGTAGCTCCACTGTTTGAAGGCTTAGCCACCACCAGATTTGGTTTAATCCCTATTCTTGTATGCCGTGGTAGTCCTGCTTCAGGATTAATATTTTCCAGAATCTTAAGAATCATTTGCTTTGGATTATCACCGTAAATTATATATATATTGTTTTTATTCATAATATCTTCTCTTCCTATTCTTTGTCTGTATTAACAGCAATAAACCAGAGGTTGTCACATAAAAAAATGTTCTTTATTTCTTATTTTCTACAAAGAAATAAAAAAACCTTTATCTAATCACATTGAACATATTAATTTAAAAATAAGCAGATGCTCTGACAACTTAAGGCTTCTGCTTATTCCTTATGATCTCCCAATAAAAGTTTTCCCTAAATTTACTCATACAGCTTCTTAAGCTAAATTGATTTCTTCTTATGGTATTATTAACTATAATCCTTATTATACCTGGACAAAAACTGCCTGGTTCTCTCCTCCCTGGGATTATCAAAAACTTCCTGAGGAGTACCCTGCTCAACAATCACACCGTCGTCCATAAAAATAACCCGATCTGCCACATCCCGCGCAAAATCCATTTCATGAGTAACAACAATCATTGTAGTGTTTCGCTCTTTCAATTTCATGATGACCTTAAGCACTTCTCCTGTCAATTCCGGGTCTAAGGCAGAAGTAGGTTCATCAAAACACAATATATCCGGTTCCAATGCAAGGGCACGGGCAATGGCAACACGTTGCTGCTGTCCTCCTGATATCATATGAGGATAATTGTCAAACTTATCTGATAATCCTACCTGAGCCAGCAATGCTTCTCCTTTTTCCTGTATTTCTTTTAAAATAGCTTTTTTATTTTTTTTATAATCAGGCCGCTCCCGAGCCAGTAATTCTGCCGCCAATGTAACATTTTTCAGAACTGTGTATTGAGGAAAAAGGTTAAAGTTTTGAAAAATCAAGCCAAAATGCAGACGTTTTTTACGAATCTCGCTTTCCCGTTGGATGTTGGGATCAGCAGCATCAAAAATAACCTCATTATTCACAACAATTCTTCCTTTGTCCGGCCGTTCAAGAAAATTAAGACAACGTAATAAGGTTGTCTTCCCGCTTCCTGATGAACCTATAATTGCAATTGACTCCCCTTTTTCAAGAGAAAAATCAATGTTTTTCAACACTTGGACGTTTCCAAAACATTTCTCAATATTCCTGACTTCTAAAATAGCCATACCCATACCCTCCTTTCAAGTTCGAAAATAACCCAGTTTCTTTTCAAACCAGTCGAGAAGTACCGTCAATATCCCTACAAAGATCAAAAAATATATACCTGTTGCAAACAAGGGCCAAATAAGTCCTTTACTGCTATATTCACCAGCCATCATGATAATCTCTTTATTAGCAATTATACGGGCAAGCGCTGTATCTTTCACCAAAGTAATAACTTCATTGCCCACAGGCGGAAGAATGCGCTTGATCACCTGAAGGAGTATTACCTTAAAAAAAATCTGGCTCTTAGTCATCCCAAGGACCTGACCGGCTTCATACTGGCCTTTCGGTATGCTCTCTATACCGCCCCGATAGATTTCAGAAAAATAACATGCATAGTTTATAACAAAGGCAACCGTTGCTGCAACGAATCGTCCTGAATCACCGCTTGGCCATCCTATTTTCATATTTAAAAGGCCGGGACCGAAAAATATAATGATTAACTGCAACATTAATGGAGTTCCCCGAATTGCCCAGACAAAGGTACGCACCGGCCACCGGATAAGACGAAAACGGCTCATTGACCCAAATGCAATAAGCAGACCCAATGGCAGTGAAAACAAAAGTGTTAATGCAAAGAGCCTGCAGTTTAATAGAAAGCTGTCAGAAAGACGTTGTATTATTACATAAGCTTGGTTCATAATATCCTTTCCTCTACAAACAAGTTGCGGGACAGAAGTCTCCCCTCTGTCCCTCCGCTTGATTTTTCTAATTGCTGCATTAAATTATTCGGACAATTCCAGCCCGTATTTATCAGCTAATTTCTGCATAGTACCGTCTTTCAGGAATTCATCAAAGATCTTGTTAACTTCCTCGCATATATCGGAACCTTTTCGGAAGGCAACCCCATAATCCTCTTCTGCCAAATAATCAACAATAACAATGTCCTCATAATTGGTACCTTCGCCTGTCATTGTCTTTGCCAGCGTTAAGTCCAGCACAGCAGCATCAGCAGTGCCGGCTTTCACTTCCATCAGAGCTTCTGTCTGCAGAGTCTTGGGAACGTAGTTTGCCTGCTTCAGGTTTTCATCATTTTGAATAGTTTTTTCTCCTGCCGAACCTTGCTCTGCAGATACATATTTTCCGATTAAGGATTTAGTACTCTCGTAGTCAGCGCCTTCCTTCATCACAACGACCTGAGCATTTTTAACATAAGGCTTGGTAATTTCCATCTCCTGTTTGCGTTTTTCATCAATTGTCAAGCCGTTCCATATACAGTCAATGGACTTTGCATTCAGCTCAACTTCCTTAGTATTCCAGTTTATCTCTACAAATTCAGGTTCCACACCAAGTTTTTCACAGGTCAGTATTGCCAACTCTGTATCAAAACCGGTGAAGTTGCCGTCTTCATCTGTATAATTCATTGGAGCATATTCGGTATAGCCAATGACCATTTTGCCATTACCCTTAACATATGCCAAATCACTTTCACCTTGAGACTGATCTGCAGATTTATCTTTTCCAGTGCTTCCGCATGCAGCTAAAGTTAAAATCATAATCAGTACGACAAATAATGATACAAATTTTTTCATATTCAATTCCTCCAATTCATCTTATAAAACTCTTTACCATTATAACACTTTATCACGATAAAGCAAATACTTTTGTATAAACTTACACACATTTTAGCAATACCTGCATGAATACATAAAACAAAAGCAAACCGGCAATCTCATTATGGCCGGTCTGTATATAGAAATTTAAATATACTAAGCGGTGCTACCATGAACTGCCTTGCATACTGACTGATTTGTACAGCCTGTATATGTCATATTCTACCCTGTTCCGTCCGGATACTTTAGCTTTATAGAGCAATTTATCAGCCATGTCTATAATATCCGAAGGGGATATATCTGATGAATACTCAACAGTTGTCACTCCAAAGCTTGCAGTAATGAAATTTGAAACAGTAGACTTTTTATGTTCAATTTTCAGATCTTGTATTCTTTTCTGGATCTTTTCAGCTATTTTCACAGCAGGCTGTATATCCGTATCAGGCAGTATACAGGCAAACTCTTCTCCCCCATAACGAGCCGCCAGGTCAACAGAACGGCTTACACAGCTGCTCAACACACTTCCAATTTGACGCAGGCATTCATCACCAATGACATGACCGTAATAATCATTGTATTCTTTAAAATGATCTATATCAAGCAGTATTATTGATAATTTTGAGTTTGAGCGTCTAAGCCTGTAATACTCATGTTCAAGAGTTGCATCGAAACATCTTCTGTTTGCGATCCCTGTAAGACTGTCCTGGTTGCTTAATTCTTTAAGCTTCCGATTGGATTCTTCCAATAACAGTTCCATTTCCTTTCTCTCATTTATATCAGTTAACATAGCAAACGACCCTTCAAATTTTCCATACTCATCCAGAAGGGCTTTTGCTGATACCAGAAACCAGTTTGTATTCCCATCCTTCCTCAACAGACAACATTCATAGACCGAATCTTCACCGCTCTTTCTTCGAGCTTCCTGACTTTTATATATATTCAGCTGGTCCTCCGGAAAAAAGGAAAGGTATGTCCTTCCCAGCATTTCCTCTACTGTATATCCCAGGGTTGATGCCATGTTCTCATTGGCAAAAGTAATTCTGTAATGTTCATCGAAAATAAGTATTCCTTCTATAGCTGTCTCTACAATCTGCTGGAATCTGATTTCACTTTCTTTCAGGGATTTTTTTACTTCCTCTACTTGCAAATCGCTTCTTCCTTTAGCAATCATTAGCAGTATAAATCCGCTTATTAAAAACATACAAAAACTCGTAATTGGAATTATGCCGGCAATGACACTGCTTTGAAGACTCAAAGCAAATTCAGGAAAACCTAAGCAAATGATCGAACTTATCAAAAATATCGCTCCGCCAATACAATAGCACACAGCCAGGAGAATTTGCAGAGAAAACCTCCTGTTCATTTGTCCAATCAGATAGAGACCTGGTAAAAAGTAAAATATACTCTGTAGGAGAAAAGTCAATCCGGTCCGGTATGGCATTTCAATAAAAATCATTATCGTACATACCAATATAACCGCAACAGACACTGAAACATGCAACCGACGATTTACAGATTGTCCTGATAAAATCCTGACAGCCCAGGCTTCATAAGCACAGCCTGATAATAACACAATGTTTGCTATTACAGTTAAGACGTCAAATATGTCTGTCCTAAAGTAAAGCAAGAGAGAACCGGCCGCCTGCAGCATCTTTGCCGATACCCAGAAAGGCACTTTTTGCGGGCTGTTTTTTTTTAATATAAAAACAACCAACAAAAGTCCGTATAAGAATGATCCAACTGCCAGCATTAACATTACGGTTCTTAAGTCCATGATATCATCTCACTATTTTATTTAAATCTTAACCAGACCTTTTTATATGTACAATAAACTTATGAATAATAATATATCCTTTTATAACCTTTGTAAACAACTAAACTATATGTATTATTTCATGTCTTTATGCAGGTCATGTATAGCTGCCATTATAATGAGGGTAAACCATATATGTATTTATATATTGCAGTTTGAAAAACTAAGGATTATTATTATAATATTGTAAAATACTATAAAGGGATGTTTATTGTCACAATCAGGAGGAAAAAATGAAGATTATCATAATAGGCGATGGTAAGCTTGGATATAATCTGGCAGAAAATCTTTCCAATGAAGATAATGATATAACCATTATAGATAAAGATCCGGAGGCATTAAAAAAGGCAGGTGAATATCTTGATGTAATGTGCATAAAAGGCAATGGTCTGAGTACTCAAACCCTGCTGGAAGCCGGTATAAAGGAAGCCGATCTTTTAATTGCCGCTACTGCCAGTGACGAGATTAACATGGTATGCTGTCTGACAGCCAAGAAACTTGGAGCAGCGCACACCATTGCCAGAATCAGAGATCCTGAATATGCTGATGAGCTGGAACAGCTGAAAACTGATCTGGACTTGGACATGGTAATTAACCCTGAACAGATTGTTGCCAGTGAAATAGCCAGACTGATTGAGTTCCCTCCCGCCGCAAATGTTGAAATATTTGCAAAAGGCCGGGTTGTCATGATGGAAATTAAAGTTACTCCTAATACAACTATTGTCAATATGAGTTTGAATAATATCACCAAAAGGAGCAACTCGGATATACTGATAGGCGGCGTACTTCGGAATGATTCTGTAGTCATTCCAAACGGGGATTTCATTATCAGAGAAAATGATACCATATACATTATTGGTCAACCTGCAAAGGTTGTTCAATTTTGTAAGTATATAGGCATCCATATTCAAAAAATAAAAAGTGTTATGATTATGGGTGGAGGCAGAATCGGATATTATCTCACCAAATATCTGAATGAAATGGAAATCAAGGTTAAAATTATAGAAAAAGATCCGGAACGCTGTGTGGAATTAACAGAACTTCTTCCTAAAACTTTGATTATATGTGGAGACGGTACTGATGAGAGTGTATTGCTTTCAGAAAATCTTGAAAACATGGGGGCCTTTATTTCTGTAACAGGCAGAGATGAAGAAAACATCATAGCTGCTTTGTTGGCAAAACAATACGGCGTAAAAAAAGCTATATCAAAAGTAAACAGAGCAGCTTATTCTATTGTCATTGACAAAATGGATATAGACAGCGTGGTAATTCCCAAACAGATAACAGCAAACTACATATTAAGATATGTCCGTGGTTTGCAAAATGCTTTGGGTAATCCGGTAGATGCTCTTTACAGGATTATGGATAATATGGTAGAAGCAATACAGTTTACAGCTAATAAACATACGAAATTTCTTGATATACCGCTTAAAGATCTGAATATTCTCGAGGGTATTTTAGTTGCCGCAATTGTCAGGAAAAATGAAATCATTATTCCCCATGGAAATGATGTGATTAAAGCGGATGACAATGTTATCCTGATCGTAAAAGATAAAAAATTAACTGATTTAAATGACATTATTGAATCGAGGGAATAGTATATGAACCACAGAGTAATCTTCAGAAGCGTTGGAACAGTATTATGCATAGAAGCGGCATGTATGCTGCCATCCCTATTAGTTGCTTTTATTTATCGGGAAGCAGCAGCAGTATCTTTTGCCATATCCATTTTTATTTTATCAGCGGCAGGATTCGCATTATTGAGTATTAAAACTCCGATAACCCGTATTTACCCTCGTGACGGATTTGCTGTTGTTGCACTGAGCTGGATATTTGTATCCGTCTTTGGCGCACTTCCTTTTATGCTAAGCGGCTCTATTCCTTCTATAATCGATGCATTTTTCGAATCCGCATCAGGATTCAGCACAACAGGAGCAAGTATTTTAAGAGATGTTGAGTCACTGCCGAAAAGCATTTTATTCTGGAGGAGCTTCACCCACTGGATGGGCGGCATGGGTGTTCTCATTCTTATGATAGCCATATTGCCATCAGTGAACCCCAGTATAATTAACATTATGAAAGCTGAATCAACCGGCCCGTCTCCTGGCAAATTTGTACCCAAGATTCGTCAAACAGCTGAAATTTTATATATTATCTATGTTTTGTTAACAGCAATCAATGTAGTGTTATTACTGGCCGGTGGTATGCCGCTGTATGACGCCCTGCTAAATGCATTTGGAACAGCCGGCACCGGAGGATTTTCTATCAGAAACGCCAGCATTAGCGCATATGACAGCGTATATATAGAAACGATAATTACTATTTTTATGTTTTTATTTGGAGTTAATTTTACCCTATACTTTATGGTCTTTAAACGAAATATTAAATCATTTTTATGTGATGAAGAACTCCGGTTTTACTTAGGCATAGTCTTATCAGCCATCGTAATCATAGTTATTAATATCTACAATACAGTTTATCAGTCTGTAGGTGAATCGATTCGCTATGCTGCTTTTCAGGTCAGTTCTGTTATAACAACAACCGGTTATGCAACTGCCGACTTCAACACCTGGCCTGTTTTAAGCCAGATCATCCTTATTCTTTTAATGTTTATAGGAGCGAACGCCGGTTCAACCGCAGGAGGAATTAAATGCATACGTGTACTTTTACTCTTTAAGATAATAAAACGTGAAATAGCTAGAATTAATCATCCAAGGGCTGTACAAACAGTGAAATTAAATGGACGTATAGTAGATGAAGAAACCTTATCCGGCACCATGGCTTTTTTCTTTTTCTGGATATTAATCTTTTCCTTGTCTGTATTATTGGTGTCCCTGGAAAGTAAAGACCTTATCACGTCAACTACAGCAGTCATTGCAACTTTAAACAATATTGGCCCCGGCCTGGGTATGGTAGGCCCAACGGGAAACTACGCTGACTTTTCAGTATTTAGTAAAGCAGTTTTATCCATTTGCATGATAGTCGGAAGATTGGAGATTTATCCGATCATGTTGTTATTTGTTCCATCATTCTGGAAACGCAGCAGTATCTGAAATAAAGCATTATCTATATTTTATTATCTGCACCACCTTTTTGTGCTTTTTTTAAATGATACATTTGAGCATCGGCTTCTCTAAGAGTCTTAAAAAAAATCAAGTTTGTCCCCTTCCCGGAGAATGCTGTATCCATAAGAAACCGTTGGTATAGCGTTTCCTTTTCTGCGCATGTCCTCAAGATTATTAGTCATAATTCGTAACTGGCCTTCAATTTTTTCCTGATCCGTTTCTTCGCTTATTATATAAAACTCATCCCCACCATATCGATAGGATGTGTATTTCTTGCCAAAGGATTTACGAATAATATCTGCCACCATTTTAATAACAGTATCTCCGCAATCATGCCCATATGTATCATTAATACTTTTGAAATTGTTGATATCAAGAACGATAACAGAAAACGACTTTTTCTCTGCTATCTGTTTTGCCGCTTTATTAAAAGCATCACGATTGTAAAGGCCGGTCAATGTGTCAAAGCTGCTATCAAATTCAGCCATTATAATAAAATACATAAACAAGGACAATGTTACACAATGCCATGAGGAAAAAGATGTCGGATTTGCAAGTTGAATGCTTGTGCCAAAAACCGTAAACGGGGATAATACAACAAGCTTCATCATAAATGGATAATTATACTTCTTTCCTGCCTGTAAAGTGCAGATAACAAGGAGCAAAAAATTGATGATATAAACTGTTACAAAAATAAAAAAATAATTCCCTCTGGCATAATGATTGTTTTCATCAATATAAAAAATAAATCTGTACAGAGTTGATAATTATGAATTGAAACTATGCATTGTAAAAAAAATCAGCGGTTGATACAATCACCGCTGATTATATAAATGAATCTCAAGATTCAGGGAAATCAACCGGTCCAGTAAGGCTCACCTCATCTGTTCCTCTGTTCCATTCAACCTGATACATTCTTTCACCCATGTATACTTTAGCTTTATTAGTCAATACTTTTTGAAGCGCCATTGCTGCTATACCTGCAACGCAGGCAGCCTCAGCAGTAAATGCAACTTCACCTTTACTATTCTGCCAAAGCCGCGTTTTTAAAGTTTCATCATCAAGCATCTGAACAAAAACAATGCTTGCCCCTATCGGGAAAAGACTGTGCGTTCCTAAGTTAGAGCCTGTCGTATAAACATCCAGGGTGTCAACATCATCGACGAAAACAGCACCATGGGGAGACCCAAATGACATTGCTGTGACTCTGTAACAATCTCCGTCTATCATAAACGGATTACTTATACATTTGGGTGTGGATTTATGATTTACGGGTATGAGACAAGGAATCATAATTGGTTTCCCTAATAATACAGTCTTACAGCTATCAATATACATTTTTCTCCCCCTTAATATTATACTACGCCTTGCTTAAGCATAGCATCTGCAATCTTCTTAAAACCTGCGATATTTGCGCCAACAACTAAATTGTCTTCCTGTCCCACTTCCTTAGCAACATTAGCAATATTGTTGTATATTCTTATCATTATTCCTCTGAGTTTCTGATCAACTTCTTTAAATGTCCATACAGTTCTCATTGAATTCTGGCTCATTTCCAGAGCAGATACTGCTACTCCTCCAGCATTCGCAGCTTTACCCGGGACAAACAGAATCTTGTTTTGCAATAATAATTTAGTAGCTTCCAATGTAGACGGCATGTTAGCACCTTCACCCACTACCAGGCAACCGTTTTTTATCAGCGTTTTTGCGTCGTTTGCGTTCAGTTCGTTTTGTGTAGCACAAGGAAGGGCTATGTCACACTTAATATTCCATATTCCTCTGCCCTCAGTATATACTGCTTTTTTTCGGTAACTGATATATTCAGAAATTCTGCCGCGCTTTAACTCTTTTATTTCTTTTACGACTGAAAGGTCAATCCCGTCGGCATCATAAACAAATCCATTTGAATCGGACATGGCTACTACTTTCCCGCCTAAATGCTGAATCTTTTCAGCAGCATATATGGCAACATTGCCTGAGCCTGAAATTACAACAGTTTTTCTTTCTAATGTGTTTCCATGCTGTCGCAGCATTTCTTCTATAAGATACACCAGTCCATATCCTGTCGCTTCAGTTCGAGTAAGCGATCCACCGTATGATAATCCCTTACCTGTAAGAACACTGCTAAAGGAATTTGCCAGTCGCTTGTATTGCCCATAGAGGAATCCTATTTCCCGTTCACCTACACCTATGTCACCGGCAGGAATATCAGTATTTTCTCCTATATGTCGAAACAGCTCTGTCATATAACTCTGGCAGAAGGCCATAACTTCACGGTCCGATTTCCCCTTAGGGTCGAAATCCGAACCCCCTTTGCCGCCGCCGATAGGCAGTCCCGTCAGCGAATTCTTAAGAACCTGTTCAAAACCTAAGAACTTAATGATGCTCAGCGAAACACTTGGATGAAAACGCAGACCGCCTTTGTACGGACCGATGGCACTGTTGAATTGAACCCTATAGCCTTTGTTCACTTGTACTTTACCTGTATCGTCAACCCACGGAACACGAAAGATAATTATACGCTCAGGTTCACAGAGCCTTTCAAGAATACCGGCTCTCTCATATTCAGGATGAGCATCTACATAAGGCTGCAATGTAGTGAGAACCTCGGTCACTGCTTGATGAAATTCAAGCTCATTTGGGTTTTGTTTTTTTACTTTTTCCAGCACATTCATTGTATAGGACATATTGTCTTATCCTCCCGCTAATATTTTAAATTTTCATTATATATTGCTCTCATCAGATAATTAAAAAGCGTTCATCCAATAGTTTATTAAAGGTTCTGCAAACCATACCGGCTCATAACCTTTAACTATTTGATGAACGCCATTGTTCATAATAATTATAACGATGTAAACCAATATATCGGCCGTCAATAAATGCAATATATAAAATATGATATTGCATAATGCATGGTTTTGTCAATGATTTTATAAGAAATTACATAATTTGTGCAGGAATACATTTTCATGTTGCACATCAGGATAATTGTGTTTAGAAGTCAACAGTGCCCCTATATTTACACCTCTGCATACAAAATGTCAGGAAAAAGAATTAGTTTTCAGGTGTTTCATAGGGGCAACTGTTATGAAATAAAATTTATAAAATAATATGATATTATATAAGGACGATTAAAATAAACAAGTAAATTTAGTTATCCGATGCTGCCTTTGCCAGAACCTTGTTCATATGCGTATGAATAATTTCGGTGCGTATTCGCAGATCAGTTTTCGGATCTGCATCAATAGGAAGAACCGGCTGTCCGACATGAACAATCATAGTAGGCTTCTTACGATAAAGCTTTGAAATACCTTTTGGCTGCCTAAAAGCTATAGATATGGGGATAATAGGCACACGGGCTTGTGAAGCCAGATAAAACGCTCCCTTTTTAAAATCGCGCAGATTTGTATCATATGGTTTAAGTTCTCCTTCTGGGAAAAAGTGCACAATCCTTCCTTTTAAAAGGAGATATTCCATCTCCGAAAAAAATTGTTTAAGTTCGGTCATATTTCCCGGTATGGCAACTCCTCCAAGCAACTTAACAATATTTCCCAGCCAGAATGTCTCAGTATTTTTCTTTAGTGTTGGGAACACCAATCTGCGCGGGAATAAAGCAAGCCCTACAAGAGCACTGTCAAGCAGGTGAACATGATTGCATACTGTTATTGCACCTTCAAGGTTGCGTAATCGTCTCTCGCCAACTACCCTTACTCCTAATACTACACGAGTCCATAAAAAGATAAGGGGAATTGCAATGAGATAATAAAACATGGATGAAAAAAATCGATAAGTGGCTCTCCAAATATAGGATTGCGAGTGCTTTTCTTCACATCCTGCCAGTTTGTATACCTTTTCCATCTTTCTGATACTATTCTCGAGCGAGTATTTTTTAGCATACTGAGCATACATGTTCCCAACCTCGATTAATCCTTGTGGATTTTCAATCCAGGCATCAATTCTTTCAGCCAAATGTGAAGCATCGCCTGACCTAAACAGGTTCATTGCACCCAGTGCAAATTGTTTTGTTGCACTGCGTTTGCTGTCAGAGATAACCGGAACCAACCCGCATGAAAATGCCTCGATGCAGGATATTCCTTCTATTTCGATATCCGAAGAGTGCACATATAAATCGCAGCTGCGTATGAGTTCAATCAGTTCCTCCTTGCTATAATAACCAAAAATCGGTGGATTCGTAAGTTTTCCACCCATTCGACGCAGTCGACGTTCTTTTGGACCTTGACCTGCAAAATAGAGTTGAATGCGTTTTTCATAACGGGATTTTAATACTGCTTTAATCAGAACATCCTGCCTTTTCTCCGGGGATAATCTTCCAATCATCAGTATTTTAAACATACTATTTGTATCTTTATGTCTGTCCGTGCCTGGATGAAAATCCGGATCCACTCCATTCGATATAACATGGAGACTTGCACGATAACCATGACAGCGAAGCTGAGCAGCAATAAATTTTGATGGACAGTGTATATGTGAAAAACGTCGGTAAAAAAACAGATATAACAGATGATAAACCAGATGGGCTAAAAATGTAAATTTGCCAAGTCCAATATTATAAGTTATGTTTTCCGGTTGAATATGAAAAGCAGCGATGCATGGGACACCCAGCTTTCTTGCTGTCTTTTCTGCCCGTGAACCAAGAGGCCAGGGTTGGTATATATGCACTATATCCGCCCCTTCTATAGCTTTTTTCAGTACAGCCTTATCCGGTTTAGCAAATAAAGTATTCTGCCTATGGGCTATCTTGCTGATAATCGGTATAATAAGCTCCGGAACATAAAACAACTCATAACCATGTTCAGAGTCTATACCACTCTTATCAGGATGACCGCAGGCGACGATGCGAACAGTATGCCCCCGCTCAGCCAGCGATTTTGCAAAGCGCATGGCTGAAATGGTTGTACCGTTGTTGTTAATACCGAAGGTATCATTGACAATGGTTATAATCATTGCCTTCATCTCCTTATCTAATATTATTCTAAATTAATATTTATACCTCCTTGTCATTATAGAATATTCTCGAAAACTCCTAAGACTTTCGAGGCTTATGTTATGAGGC
>ERZ773359.3341-NODE-3341-length-18518-cov-22.093484_pt1 | contig 18518 bp, 13 predicted proteins | sample MGYA00374955_ERZ773359 | MGnify/ENA primary metagenome ERZ773359 (study PRJEB29098, sample SAMN04486028) | biogas fermenter metagenome | study: EMG produced TPA metagenomics assembly of the Biogas fermentation microbial communities from Germany - Plant 4 DNA1... | reverse complement strand
TTCTTCTTCTTTTGTTTCTTCTTCTTTTGTTTCTTCCTCTTCTTCGACTTCAAAATAGAGTTCCACGCCGCGGCGGGCGTCAAAGACCTCTTCTTTCAGGTCGATCCATAATTCCTCGCCTTTCATATTCTCTTTCTCGCGGAAAAGGAAAAATCCTCCGGTGAAAAGGAGGGTTTCACCGGCGTCCTCATAGGTCAGCGCGGCGGCGGTGACGGTAAACTCTTTGTGCACAAGGGAGATATTCCCCGTAGCCTGGAAATCTTTCCGCTCGGTCTCGATCTCCAGATAATCGCAGGAGAGAACGATCCCTTCTTTCTCCACCTCGCCGGCGGCGTCCTTTACTTCCTCCCTTTCCAGCCGGACATCCCCCTTAAAAACCGCCCAGTCCTCATCAAAAGCAAATTCCATCTCCGCCCCTTCCAGTCTCAACTCATCCTGGAAGAGGCGCACCCCGCCGCTCAACCGTGCCTTCCGGGCACGGTCGCCCTCGCCGGTCTTTATCACCTCGGCAGAAGAGGCATAAATCACGGTATCGCCCTTGGTGATCACCAGGTCCCCTTCTAAATAAGTCTTTTCGCCTTCCGTATCGCCCCACATCCGGTTGATCCCGGTTATCCGGACCTGCTCGGTCTTTTTCTCTTCCCCCCGTGCCGTCTCCGGGAACAGCACCAGTGAGAACAGGAGGAGAGGAAGGAGCAGGATACGCCCGCTCGCCACCAACGGGATCTGCCGGTCCCGGCGGTTTGCCGCCCATCTTCTCATAACTCCAGTTCCACTCCTCCCAGTAATTCGAAGTGTTTCCTCTCCCCCCAATAGCGGAGGGCCTCCCCGCGAATGCGGAATTCTCCCTTTCTCTCGATGAGAACTTCCTCACTAAAAAGCAGGTCTTCCTTGTCGATATTCCCCTCCATCCGCCCGGCGGAGATCTGCAGATCATCCCTGGTGAAAACGACCGGCTGCGGGCAGATAATCTCCCTGGTTTCCAGGTTAATCTCCGCCTCCTCCGTGCTGAAAATACCCCCTTCCAGCCGGCCGCGGATCCCGCCGCCGAGCTTCAAGTGGTCTTTCTTGCGCAGCAGGTGCGCCCAGGCGGAGCTGAACGAAAAATCCTCCTTCTGGTCTTCAGTGTAAACCACAACCCGCTCCACGCCGGTGCAGTACACCTCATTGCCGTTTTTCGCCTGCCAGACCTCTCCCGCCCGGACCTCCCAAAGCCGCCCCCGCCGGTCACGCCCGACTAAGGTGACGCCGTAAAGGGTAAACCCTTCTTTACCTTGGGGAATAAGCTTCTCCTCTTTATGGGGCATAAGCGTCCAGATGATAAAACCGGCAACCAACAGGGACCACAGGATTTTGGAGCCAAGCAGTTTCCGGAGTTTTTTAAAATAGCGCATCCCACATTCTCCTAGCCTGAACCGGGCCAGGCAAAACCGGCCTGCCCGCTGCCGAAGGTAAAGCCTGTCTCGGGAAGAATCTTGTACCAGACTTGGAAAGAGTATTCCCGGTCGATGAAGTTATACCCGAAGTAAAACTGGCGGCAATGCCAATCGTAGCCCAATCCCACCCGGGCCCGTTCGAAGCCGTCCCCAAAGAAGCTGTAACGTAGATCAAAATTGGCCTCCAGGTTCCCGGCGAGCTTCTGCCGGAACCGGGTCTCCAGATCCAGGGTGGACCAGATATCATTAACCGGGTCATAGACCGCGTCCAACTTGATGTTGCGTTCCGTATCCGGTTGGTAACGGAAGGTCAAATTGACCAACCCGAACTGGCTTGTATTCGGGTTATAGGAGGTGCTAAAGACCAACCGGTTGTATTCGTTCAATTCCCAGTTGGCGTTGGCATACACCGTGTGCCAGGGGTTTATAATCCCGCCCATATTATAGCCGCCGCGGACCTCCGCCCGGAACTGGGGCGCGTTATAGTAAAACCTGGTCCGGAGGTTCCCTTTGGGTAGATAGTAAGAGCTGTTGCTGATGAGTTGGGAAAAGGTCGTGGGCGTGTTGCCGCCGCTCTCCACCCAGCTGACAGTATTCTCCCAGGAAAAATAAGGGGTGAACCGGGTGGTCCCCTGCAGGTCAATGGACCAGGCCATCCTGGAGAACTCCCCCTCCTCGAGCCAGTAATCCTGCCGGCGTAAAGAACTGCCCAGTTGGAGGGTGAATTTACCCCGCTGCCAAAGGGTGTAAAAGCTCCGCTGCAGGTGCAGATCGGTACGGTGGCCCTCCAGCCCGTCGGGGACTTTAACCAGGTGTAGATAGTCCAGGTAAAGACGGTAATTACCCAGGACCCCCCAGCGGTAAACGGGCGTTGTCAACCGTACCGACGGCAAACGGTTCAGCGAATACCAGTTGGCCAGTGGTTCCGGCGAATGGTCGGCGGCTTCATAAACCTCCGTCCGCAGCTGGTACCCGCCGAAATTATGGGTGGTCTGCAGGTTATATATATACCTCGTCGTGACAGAGAGCGTATCCGGGCGTTCCCGGTGGTCCAGGCGGCCGGAATAGGTCACGCTGTGCCGGGAAGACGGCCGCCAGGTCAACTGCACCCGGGGATAAAAGTAATACTCGGAATAGGAATAACGTTTTCCCCCTTCTAAATTGATGTTAAAAGGCCAGACCCGGTCTTTCCCGTTCAGCACGGCCCGGAACCGGTATTCATCATATTCGAATGTCCCGTAATCGCTTCCCTGCCATTGTAAAGTACTCTTCTGCCAGTACTCCGCATCCAAAGAATAATCGTATAGCGGACCCAGCTTATGCGACCAGCCGGCGCCGGCCTGGATGTCCCGCCCGCCGGTGCGGTAGTTGTTAAAATTATAAAAGTTGAAAAAGAGATCTTTATCCCCCCCGAGGGGAAAATACTGCTTCACGCCCTGTCCCAGGCCGCTACGTTCGAACCAGTCCAGCAACAAGAGGCCATAGAAACCGGATTTCATGAAATAACGGTAAACCAGTTTGACATAGAACCCGTCATAATCGTTATAACCCACCACCGGCTGGTCCAGGTTGCTCTCCCGCTCCTTGAGGGAGATAACCATTACCGGCAGGTAAAAGAGGCGAACGCCCCCTTCCCAATAGACCAGGTGGCGGAAGATGATCTTGTCGTCCGGGTAATACTCGACTTTTTTTGCGGTCATGTGGTAATGGGGTTTTTCCCGGTCGCAACCGGTGAGGGATGACCGCTCGACAATGGTGAGATCCCCTTCGATCTCCCCCCGCTCCCCCCGGATAATCAGGGGCTGGTTCTCCTCGGTCAAATTGAAAGAGTAATAATTGTCAATGCTTCCCCGGTCTTTTTGATAATTATAGAGAAAATTCTCCCCGGTGAAGGAGGTGTCCTCCTTCTCAACGGTCACATACCTCCCGGTGAGGGTATTCTCCTCCAGGTTAATAAAGAGTTCTTCGCCGCGGATCGTTATTTCCCCGTAAGTCAGAACGGCATTTCCCCGGGCGACAACTTCGCCCCGGTCATAATCGTAACGGAGGTTCTCGGCGACCAGCACCCCTTTCTCCCCGCCGGTCCCGCCCGGTATACCAGGTGACCCCGGCGCCGCGCCGGGTTCGCCCGCTATGACGGGCGAGGAGAAAAAAAAGACCATCATCCAGAAGAAAATGGTTTTTTTCGCGTGCAAACCCGGGTTCACCTCCGCGTGCGGGTAGTGTCTTAACGGACCAGCAATAGAGAAAGACCCCCTCCCAAGAGCAGAAAGGCGATATTCGGCGCCCAGGCCGCCCAGAACGGGTCGAGAATGCCGTTAACGCCAAAAGTCCTGAAGACCACCTGGGAGACGAAGAAGATCAAGATCAAAATCAGGCTGGCGATGAGCCCCAGAATCTTGCCGCTTCTTGCCATGAGGGTGGCAAAAGGCAAACCTAAAAAAGCCAAAACCAGGGAAGCATAGGGAACGGCAACCTTAAGGTGGTAATCAACTTCAAAGACCGAGGTGTCAAAGCCGCTTCTCCCGAAAAGCTCTATATATCTCTTAAGTTCCGCCCGGGTCATCTCTTCTGTACTGCGCCCGCTGCTGAAAAAGGTCTCCAGGTCTTCCCCGACTTCATAAAACATCTGGGTGAAGCTGGCCTCCAGCGAGACATGACCCTCTTCGTCAAGCTCGTAAATGAGCCCTTCATTCAACTGCCAGCGGTCGTTTTCCACCCAGCCGTAAGCCGCCGTGATCAGGCTGGGAAAACCCTTCTTTTTCACCTCATAGATTAAGATCCCTTCCATCCGCTGGTTTTCCCGGTTCACGCGCCGGATATAAAAATAAGTATTCTCTGTGCCTTTAAAGAAGATATTCTCCTCAAAAAGGGGGTCTTTCTCCCGGGAAAGCAACTTCCGCAATTCCTGTTGAAAACGTTCATTGGCGCCCGGGACCACATAATCATTGAAGAAGAAAACACCGGTGGAAATGAGGAAGGTGAAAATAATCAGTGGGGCGGCAAGCTTGGGGAAGCTAAACCCGCTGGTACGGATGACATCAAGCTCCCGGTCTTTGGCCAACCGTCCCAAGCTGAGCAAAATACCAAAAAGCACCGCCGCTGGAACCGCATCTGTCAGGATCATGGGAATCCGGTAGTAAACCAAGAGCATCACCAGGGAAAAGGAGGTCCTTTTCCCCACCAAAAGATGGTTCAGTTCAAAAAGGAGGTTGCCGATCATCAAGACCAGAAAGCCGGCGGCACAAAATGCTAGCTGTACCAGGTATTCCCGGAGCAAATAACGGTGGACAATCTTCATTCCCTCATTCTCCCGCCTTTTCGTCCTTTCCTCTCAATCTGATTTCTCCGGGGAATTCCCGCGCGCGTCCGCAGGCAGGCTATGTTCCAATCCGGCCAGGCGTTTTTCCAAATCCTTCACTTTCTTAACCAATTCCGGCAACCGGCCGGCGGCAGCCTGGATCCGCATCTCCTGGGCATGGGAACGGGCCGGTTGCCCCGAATAGAAGCCCCCCGGCGGGATGTCCCCGATCACCATTCCCCTGGCGCCAATGACGGTATCCGCGCCAATGGTAACGTGGTCCTTAATCCCGGCCTGGCCGGCCAGGGTCACGCGGTCTCCCAAACGGGCGCTGCCGGCAATCCCAACCTGGGCCACCACCAGGTTGTCCTGGCCAATCTCCACATTATGCGCGATTTGCACTAGATTATCGATCTTCGTTCCCCTTTTGATCCGTGTCACCCCGATTGTTGCCCGGTCGACGGTGACATTGGCCCCGATCTCCACATCATCCTCGATAATTACCCGGCCGATTTGGGGGACTTTAAAATGCCTCCCCTGGTCCGGAACATACCCAAAACCGTCGCTGCCGATGACCGCACCCGCATGGATAATCACTCTCTTCCCCAGCAGCGTGTGGTTTTTAATCACGACATTGGCGTGGATCTCCGTCTCATCGCCAATCTCCGTCTCTTCTTCAATTACTGCTCCCGGATGGATAACCACCCGGTCGCCGATGGTGACATTTTTGCCGATAAAGACCAGCGGGCCGATATAACAGTCTTCCCCGTATTTTACCCCCTCCTCAATCACGGCGGAAGGGTGGATCCCCGCCGGAAAGACCTGTGGCGGGTGGAAAAACTGGAGAATTTTTGCAAAAGCCAGGCGGGGGTTTTCTACTGAAATCCCGGCCAATCCCGGAGGCAGCGGCAGGTCTTTCGGGAAAATAAAAGCCGCCGCCGCGCTCTTTTCCGCCAGTGGCAGGACCTTTGCCCCGCCCACCAGCGTAATTGTGCCCGGCCGGGGGTCCTCAATCCCGGAAACCCCTTTAATCTCCAAATCCCCGTTGCCGATTACTTCCCCGCCGACCAGAGCCGCCAGCCGGCTTAAAGTGACCATGGTCAAGCCCTCCTTCTCCCGGTTCACCTGCAAACCAAAGAAGAACACGAACTTCGGTGGTTACTGGTAATCCCGGCCAAGGCGTTCCGCCTCCTGCCGCAGCCACGCCCGGCCTTCCCGCCAAAGCCGCCGCCTGTACTCGTCCAACTGCTCGTCAACGGCGGCCTGTTGCCCTTTGGCAAAAACCGCCAACTCAGCCTGGAGTTCCCCGGTTTTTGCCTTAATTTCCCGGGTTATCTGTTGTTCTACAACCCGGATCTCTTCCTCGATCCGCTTTTTCTCTTCAGCGGAGAGATCGGGTAACTGGAGGCGAAAACGCAGATCCGCCAGGCGTGCTTTATGTTTCTCCTCGATCTCCCTGTGGTGGACAGCCAGTTTCTCCGCGTATTCCTCTTGCTTTTTGCCGATTGCTTCCTCGGCCATCTGCTGGAGCCGTTTTTTTTCCTGCCGCAGTTTCGCCTCGATCTCCAGGCGGAGAGCTTCCTCCAGCCGTTTGAGCGTTTCTGCGGTTAGTTTATCTTTTTCAGCAAAGATTTCCCGTTGAAAGCCGGCAAACCCATCATCCCCCGCCGGTTCCCCAGGAACCCGCTGCGACTCTCCGGTCTCTACCGCCGGCTGTTTCTGGAAAAAAGAAAAAAAAGCAGTAACCCTCTGCAAAGCCCGGCGGTACGTTTTCCAGTCCGCATCCTGCCTTGACGCGAAAAACTCTTGTAAACTGCCGGACGGTAAAAGATCCTCTCCGATCCCGGGGTTGAAGAAAAGAGTCCCGCCCAGCAAGATCAAGGCGGAAAGAAAGAGAAGAATGATAAGGAGAAAAATGTGCCTGCCTCTAATTTTACATCAGTCCTTTTTTTACTGCACGCCGTAGGGCTGCGGGTTGCGCGCCAACGCCCCGCCTGTGACGGTTTAATCCTCAGCGGCCTGGAGGACCTTTTCGGTCAAGTCAACCCCGCCGTAAAAAACAGCGTTCTTCTCTAAAACCAGGGAAATGCCCTCCTCATCGGCGACGGTTTCCACGATCTCCTCCAGCCAACGGCGGGTTTCATCCATCTTCTGGTAGGCACGGGCCAATAGTTCTTGCCGCTTCTTTTCGATCTCCTTTTCCACCTTGCTAATTTCCTGTTCTATTCTGACGGCATATTTCTGTTCAATCTCTTCCCGCTCTTTGCCTTCCTTCCCCTTGAGTTCCTGTTCTTTTTCCCGCTCCCACCTGGCCACCATATTCCGGAACTCGGTCTCTTTATACTGGGCAAAAGACCGGAGTTCCGTCTCCATCTCGCGGTAGAATTGCTGCGCCTCAATAAACTGGGGTAAAACCTGTTGCAGGTGTTCCATGTCGATATACCCGACATCAGGGCCTTTTTTGGCCTCGCCGGGGAGGCTGATGAAGAGTAATCCGGCAAGGATAAGCACTACTCCAAAGATCCCAAAATCAAATTTTAAAAACCTTTTTTTCTGCATCAAACAGCGGCATGCCCCACGGATGCGGGGTGTTCCGGACGACGGCATTTCCCGCCGCCCGGGACTTGGCCTTCTCTCCTTCCTTTATTTATAATTTTAAAACATCTCTTCGATAAAGAAATGAACCTCCGGGGACCCGGTTTCCGTATTCCACCCGTAATCCAAGCGGAGCTTGCCCAATAGGGGGACGGTGTAACGTACGCCTATGCCGTAGCTGTGGTAGAACTTCTCATAATCAACCGAGCCCACATCATAAAAGGCTACAAGATACAAGGATTCGTTATCCGGCATCTGCTGGCGTAACTCCACATTGGCCAGGAAAAACTTGGTCCCTTCGACATGGCGGTCCCGGTAACCCCGGACAGTTAAGGGGCCGCCCAGATAAAACCGGTCGCTCTCGCCGGGGGTCCCGACGATCGTCCCGCCTTTGATCCGGTAACCGAGGGTTGTTTTCTCCCAGGGCGAATAGAACTGCTTGAACTCTGCCGTATACACGTTAAAATCATATTTCCCGCCCAGCCAGCCGCCATGGACGGCCGTTTCGATACTGGCGCTGTAACCACCGGTGGTATTAAACCCTTTGTAAATAAGCCGGTCATAGGTCATGCCCAAACCGATACTGTTGTTCCAATATTCACCGGGTTCCCGTGAATCGTCCACCTTTTCTATTTGCAACGAAGTATCCACCCGCAGGGTCTTGAGGACAGGCCGGCCTAATTTTACTTCGGCGCCGGTCCGTTTCTCCGCATACTTCTTATCCGAAGAAGGTATTCTCAGATCCGAGTCATACATAGAATACAAGTTGACCCAAAGAAAAGTCTTCTTCTCATCCAACCAGGGCTCGTAAAAGATAAACTTAGTATGCTGGGCAATCCCCGGAGTGCTCGAAATCTCCAGGGCAATTCTCTGCCCCAGTCCAAGCAGGTTCGAATCGCTGATCCCAAAACTCCCGGCCAAGCGGGATAATTTCGGGTCATAGGCCAAACCCATATTCAACCCCACGGTGCTTCCTTCTTTAAATTCCAGGACAACATCGACAACCTCCGGTGACGGGGTGTACTCAAACCGCGGCTGGATATCGGAGAATAGCTGCAGCCTGAATAATTGCTGCAGGTCTTCCCGGAGGAGGTTCAGGTCTAAAACCTCCCCTTCCTGCAGGGAAAGCTCTCTTTTTACCACCTGTTCCTTGGTTTTTTCCAGCCCTTTGATGATAATCTGGCCGACCCGTGCTTCGGTGAGATGAAGCGTGACCACCCCGTCCGGGGTGATGATATCCTCCTCGCTACTAAGAAAAACCAGTTGCAGCCCGGTTTTTTCCTGGAAGTCGTAGGAGGCTTTCTCCAGGTCTTTCATGAGTTTTACGTAGTTAAAAACATCTCCCTCTTTTTGAGTGAAATACGGGATAATCTCTGCCGGATCCGCCTTCTGTAACCCGGTAATTCTGAACTCTTTGATGAGGGGGTTTTCATAGACGTTGATAATTATTTTAATCCCCCCTAAGAGAGGGGCGATATCCGCATCGACCATGCTAAAATAACCAAGGTTTTGGATGGCTTGCAAGTCCTTGCGCACCGCATTTTCATCCAGCTCCTCTCCCAGCCGGATATTGGAGATGGCGCGCAAGATCGTTTCCTCGGCGATCTGGCGGTTACCGGTAACCTCTACCGCCAGAACCACCGGTTGCTCCGCTGCCAGTGCCAGGCCGGCACCGGCAAGGAGAAGAAAGAGTAAGAGCAGGCCCGAGCAGGCCAGCTTCGTCAGTTTCCTCACAAAAATCATCCCCCTCTGTAGCTTAACTGGCTTCTAGTAGGGAATTCGTTATGCAAGACACTTTCCCTTCCTGCCTGCAAAAAAGTTTTCCGGCAGGTATGGTATGCTTTCCCACCGCCGGTTATAACCAGAGATTGTAAAAGATCCGCCACTGCCAGCCCTGGTGTGTTGAATATTCGCCCAGTAGCGAAAGGTTAAGGGTGAGCCGGCCTTCCAGGGTCCAGATCTCTTCCGCCAAAGTACTCAGGTTCCGGCTGTAGGAAAGAAAAACATCACGGCCCAGCGCTTTGCCGACGCTCATCCGCAAGCCGCCGAAGTCCCGATCCTGTTCCAGGCTGAAAAGATCTACCTGGATCAACTCGCGAAACTCGTCAAAGAACGGCCCCAGGATCCCGTCGGTCACCGCCGCGATATTCCCCCTGATGAGCTTGAGTAAGGAGAGGCTTTCCGGGTCCTGCAGTTGTTCGGACCAGTTGAGCAAGGCAAAAATCTCTTCTCTGCTCTTCGCCGGGTTGGAAGAGAGGGTAAAGAAGAGATTATTCCCGGCCCAGCCTTGCGTAGCCAGGGTAATCTGGGTCCCGGTTACGAAGAGCGAGGCTTCCAGTTCAAGGTAGGGCATGACCCCATATTCCGGCCGGAATTCCGCATTGGCCCCGGTCACCTGGAAAGTATCCCCGTAAACATTGATCCAGCCACGGCTGGCGCTGAGTTCGCCGGTAATCTCCGGCGCGGACAACCGGCCGCCCACATGCAAACGGCCGCTTAAGGGGATACTGGCCAGCCCGTACTGGCGGAAATACACGTCCTTTCCGGCTTCCAGGTTGAGATCCAGCCGCAGGTCGAAATTGGCCGGAAGGCCGGGGGAAGAAGCCAGGCTGATGCGGGTCTTCTCTGCCTTGATATCCCCTTTCAGCAGCGGATCGGTTACCGGGCCGGTAAGAGAGAGATCCGCGTCAATCCTCCCGGCAAACATGGCATTGGTGTAGTAGAAGTTATACCCGCCAATTCTGAGATCCAGTTCCTCCGGGCGGATCCCGTTCAAGAAGATCGAACCTTCGCCCCGGAAATCTCCCTGGCCATAACGGCCGGCAAGTTTTTTCAGGTCCATCCGGTCCCTGGTAAATTCTATCTCGATCCCGACACCCGATAGCCTCTCCGGCAATCCGGGGAGGTTACCGCTGGCGTTTGCGGCCTTTACTTGTCCGTCCAGATAATAACGGCCTTTTTCTCCTTTCAGGAGCAGATCCCCGTGGATAATCCCGCCGTCGAGCAAGGGCTCCGGGAGGAAAAGGTTGAAGAGGGCCATCTCCGCTCCGGACAGGATCAACCGCACTTCCGTCTCCCCGTTCCCTTCCGCTACAGCCGGCGGGAGTAAAAGCGGTTTGAACCAGCTATAATCCAGGGGGATCCGGCCGTCCAAAGAGATCCTTTTCTTCCGGAGATCTTCGCCCTGTATATAGAAGCCCGACTCCGCCAGCCGGCCGGTAACGGCAAGCTCGGGGAGGGAGACGCCCCTTAAGATCAGGCCTTTGCCGGAGCCGGTAAATTCACCGGCGACACCCCGGCCATTCATCTCCACCGCCAGCCGGAGATCCACCTCGCCACCGGAAAACTCATTGTAACCGGCCAAAGCGGCCAAGGGGGCCAGGTGAAAACCTTCCATCTCCAGTACAGTCCGGAATTCCTGGCCCGGCCGGTAGAAAGCGGTAACCGCCAATTGTCCCTCCCCACCGGACTCCGTAAGGAACAGGCGGTTCAGGATTACCGTAGAATCCTTGATCTCCAGATCCGCTTCACCGGTTACCGGCAGATCTCCCAGCCGCCCTTTTTCCAACCGGACCGTGGCTGTAACAGCCGGGCTTTCCAGAGGGCCCAAAAGCCGGCAAGTACCGGTGACCTCCCCGGTCACTGCCACCGCCGGCGAGAAGCCTAAAATCCGGAGGAGTTCAGCCATTTCCGCTCTTTCCAGCCACAGCTCCAAAGCAGCTACGGGCCCGTTCTTAAAATCGATCTCTCCGGAAGCCTGCAATTCCTGGGATCCCCGGAGGACCTTCATATTCTTTATTGAGAGAATCTCTTCCTGCCACCGGACCTCACCGGCGGCCTTCTCCAGGAAAAACCCGGCGACAGCCAACTCTTCAGCTTCAACCTTACCGGAGATCACCGGCGAAGCAAAAGTCCCGTTTATCTTGGCGTCCAGTTTGAGAAAGCCGGCCGGTTCCAGGTCTTGCACGGGAATTTCCAAGGCGGACAAGGAGAGACCGTTCGCTGTTACTACCAGATCAAGGCCTTCACCGGTAATGGCCCCATTGATGATTAGTTCCTCTTCACCCTTCCGCAGCCGGGTATCGTTAAGGTAAATCGCCCCGTCCTTCCAGGAAAAACGGATCTCCCCGCGGTCGACCGGGAAACCCCCGAAAAGCAGGTCCTCTGCAGCAAGATAACCGGTGACCACGGCCTGGGAACCGCCGCGGGCCATGATCACCAGATCAACCATCCCTTCAAGCGCCGGGTACTCCTGCACCGGCCGGCCGGTCAACGCCAGCAAAGAAACCAGGTCGTTGCAGCAAAGATCGGCCCCTTCCGCCCTGATCTCATAATCCGGGCCGTCTTCCCAGGTTACTTCCCCGGTGAGCGCCAACCGTCCACTGCCGGTGAGGAAATAAGAGTCGGCGATCCGCAGCCGGCCGCCTTCCATCTCCGCCCGGATCAATAACCGGCCGGGATGGGAAGACCCTTCATGGCAGAGGTCGTGGAGTTCCAGCCAGCCGGCGCCTGCCGGTCCTGCGGCCTTCTTCTCCATGCGCCATGTGCCGGAGAGTCTCCCCGAGAGACCACCGGGGAACTGGGCTGCTGCCGGGCCCAGCCACTCCGGGCGGAGCTCCAGGCTGCGGGAGATCGCCTCCCCATAATAACAGCCGCTCTCCGGTTCCCACCAGCCGGTCAAAACGCCTCGGCCGCCTGTGCTTTCCTCCAGGGTCAACCCGGCGGTGAGCCGGGTACCGTTCCAGAAGTATTCCCCGGTCAGGGCAGCGTATTCCCATTCCCCGATCGTACCGCCGGTTACCGCCAGCCGGCCTTTGCTCTGCAAGCGGGATAAAGGCCCATAAAGAGTAGTTTGGATATCTCCCCGCCCGGTAAGGGCCGGGATCTTTTCTTCCAATTCGCTTCCGGGGAAGAGTTCCCCCAGGGGTATAGCGGCCAGGTCTATTCCCTTGCCGGTGATCTCCAGGTTAACCACGGGTTCCACCGCTTCTTCTGTCAGGCCGCCGAGTTTTCCCGTGACCAGGAATCTACCGCCAAAAGCGCCGAATTCCAGGCGGTCAATGAGAAACCCGTCGCCATCAAGGCAGTATTCCCCGGCCAGCCAGAGATCGTCAAGGCGCCATCCGGTTCCCGGCACCCGTAACCCGGCGCCGGCCAGGCGGATCTCCCCTTTGATTTCAGGCCAGGGCAGGCCCCCCCGGATCTGCAGGTTCAGCCCGGCTGTCCCCGCCAGTTCCAACTCGTGCAAAAACGGCCAGATGCTTGTCCATTCCTCCAGGGGAAAATCCTCCGCCGTCAGCTGCAGGTCCACATGGGAGTCTTCCGGCTGGATCCGGCCGGAAAACGCCAGGCTTCCCCCGCGGTAATACCCGCTAAACTCCTGGACATTGATCTTCTCCGGGGAAACGACGAATTCCGTTTTTATCCCTGTCAAAGGTTCCGGGATTCCCGTATACTCAGCGGTCACCCCGGCCATTTTTACCCGGGCATAATCCAAACTCACGCCCTTTTCCTTCTGCCAAAGCAAACGCAGGGAAAAATCGGCCGTCCCTTCGCTTAGAGAAAGCCCTGGCAAAAGCTGAAAACCGGCGTTGACCAGCCCTCCCCATATTTCCGCCGTGGAGTTATTGGAACTGATTTCGTAGTAGCCATGCCGGTCCCGGAAGCAATACTCAAGAAACAACCGGCCCCGGGCCTGGGGGTCAAGGATACTGGAAAAACGCGCGGCAGCGGTGACCTGCGGGTAGCCCCTGAGGTCCACCCGCCCGTTGATCCCGGTAAAATCCCCCCATACCCATTCTCCGGCCACAGCCGGGTTTTTCCCCGGCCTCACTTTAAGATCGCCATCTTTGATTTCAATAATGAACCGTGCCATGGCCGGGGCGGCGCCATTATTATCCTTCTTGATTTTGGGAAACCTAAGGCCGCCCCGTTCCGTGGTGTCCAGCCAGAGAACGGGTTCGGTCAATTCGACGCCCCGGAGGGCTTCAGTTATTTTTCTCTCGAAAAGCAAGGTAAACCAGTTCCAGCGGACCCGCACCCGTTCGGCGGTGAGCAGCGGTTGCCCGTCCAGGGTATAAATTTCTACCCCCACCAGTTCGGGATGGAAAAAAGAAAAGCGCAGCCCCTCGATGTTGACCTGGACCTGCCAGCTCTCTTCCAAAGCCTCTTCGATTTTTTCCGTCAGGTTCGCCAGCGTTTGCTGGTAAACGGAATTAGCCCGCGGCATAAAGAGGAAAAAAAACACCCCGCCTAAAAGCAGGCCTGCGCAGAGAAGAAAGATCAAAAGCCTTTTTCGAAGGGCCACTCCCATACCTCCCCGGTGCCTACCCTAGGTAATTCAACGTTCAGGGGCGGACTTTGTTCCGGAATCCCCGGTTGTTTCTTCTTCATTCTCCTTGTTCTCCATGGTCTCCTCGGTAACGATTTTAATCGTCACTTGTTTCTCGCCAAGCAAATAATAACCGGTGGGAAACGTCCACTTCTTACCGGAAGAAGATTCGCCGTTATCGTCGCCGGGATCTTCCGGCGCGTAGAGCGGGTAAGCCTCCACCACCAGGTCGCTGTTGGCCGGACGGGCAAGAAACTTCTTCACCAGTTCTTCCAGGGAAGTAACGGCTTCCAAATCTCCCAACCCATCTCCAGCGTCCATCGCCGGTATCTCCCCGGCTTCTTCCTCTTCTTCCCCCACGGTCATCTTGTAGCTGCTGCCGTGGGCGGAAATTATCCATTCTCCGGGGGGGAAATCCTCCGGGATCGTTATTTCCAACGGGATCTTCACTTCTTCCCCACGGAAGGGGAGGAGCACCCCGGTCGCAGTAAACTCCTCCCCGGGAGAAAACTCTTTCTTGGGCAGGTCAAGCCTGGTTAACCTGGCGCGCAAGCGCTCCGCGGTGACCTCAACGCCCACCGTGATCTCATCGATCTTTACCGGCACGAACTCATTGCCCGCCAGCAACTGCAGGAATCTGCCGATTTCATAAATTGCAACAACAGCGATATCTTCACCATAATAAATATTCTCCCGTTCAATCGGAGGGAGGTTTTCACCGGTCACTGTAAAACGGACCGTGGCCGTACCGGGCCCGATCCGGTCCAGGGTCCGGTCGATAAAACTCAAAACCCCCGCCAAGGCCAGCCCGGGCAAAATCCGCTCATCGCGGATGGCCTGAAAACTATACTCTCCTTCCCGGCCGGTCTCCTTATCCAAGACCCGTGTTGATATCTTAACCATTTGCGGTGTCGTACCCAGTTCACCGGCAACGCCGGCGCCCCGGTCCCTGGTCACCCGGGCCCGGGCGGGAAACGCCGTTCCCAGTTTAAAGGCCATCATCTCACTGTGGATCACATCGTGGATATAGGCCCCTCCCGCTCCATACTCCACAATACCCCGGTTTAAAAACGGGTGCCCGAAGCCAAGAAAACGCCGCTTTTCAATCCAGGTGATCGTGCCCAAGGCCGCCACCTGGTAATCGCCGTCGGCTAAAAGCACGGAAAAAGAGCTGCCGGGTTGGAAATTCCGTTCCCCGCCGTTCTTCCTCTTCACCCGCGCCTGTGAACCGCTGGCCACCGGCACCAGATTCCCCGGTAAACCGGATGAAAGCAAGCGAAAAGCCCGCGGGTTCGGGTCGGAGAGCAAAAGCGGTGTGGCCACCGGACGGGCCTGCAGGAAAAGGTCGCCGGTGTTCTCCTCCCCGAAAACCACCCCTTTAAACCCGGCCAGACCGCCGCTTTGAAAATAATAAACCTCCCGGGACAGGTTGGCCGGTTCATCCCAGAGCTTCAACATGTCTTCGATAGGAGTCACCAGGCCGTAACGGGGATCGGCATTTTGAAAACCGTAACCGACCGCCCCGGCCAGCCGGTTTTCAATAAAAACGGGGCTGCCGCTCATCCCCGCGGAAATGCATGGCCCCTCGCTGCCGCCCAAAAATTTAACGAGGATAAAGTTGCGGACCGCCCCGCTCCCTTCGACCACCCCAACAATCTCCACAGGGAAAGATTCGATCTTCTCCCCTTTGAAGACCGTATAACACTCGCCTTTCATCCCGGGCTTAATCTCCGCCAGCGGGATAAAATTGGGCGCCGTCACACCCGGCGTCTCCGTGAAAACAAACGGTAACAGCAACAAGAGGAAGAAAAACCAGCCCCGATGGAATGATCTCATGTCCAACCATCCCTTATATTTTACTTAACCCGCGGCATCACCGTGCATCCGCATGGATAACAATTAACTATTCTTTTTCCTTCCCGGAATCTCCTCCTTACAATCTCATAATCGGCAATCTTCCGGGAGAAATCCACCGGGGTTTTATTTTGTCAAAAGCTCTTCATAATTGGTAAGGACCCGGGAAACATAGAACCTGGTCTCCCGCGGCCATTCATCATTTCTTGCGATCCGGGTCGGACCCGCATTATAAGCGGCCAATGCCAGCGGTACCGAGTTAAACCGGTCCAGCATCTCCCGGAGATACGCCGTGCCGCGGTCGATGTTGGGACGGGCTTCGCGCCAGTCAAACCCGTTGATTTTATCCGGCATGATCTGTGTCAGACCGCGGGCGCCCTTCCGGGAAACGGCGGTCCTGTGGAACCCGCTTTCCGCAGCGATCAGCGCGGTAATCAACCGCGGGTCAACCTTATGTCGTTCACTGGCTTCCAGTATCCCCTGGATAATCTCGTCCAGATCCGCCTGGGGAAGCGCGGGCTGGTAAGTACGGATAAATGACTCCATCTTTAAAAGCAAGGGGTTTTCTTCTGCTACCGGTTGCGGTGGTTGGGGAGCTGACAAGGGCAGGGAGCAAAGGAATATCCCGCCCAAGGTATAAAGAACCACCACCAACAAGCGATCACCCATGAATTTGACTCCTTTCTCCAGTGCGCGACAACGCGCAGGAAATGAATAAGTCGCCCCAATTTTATGTTTGGCTTCCACAGAGATCAAGAGCCCGCCGGGGGCTGCCGGTCAAGAATAAGGGGAAAAAAATCCTTCCGGGGCGCCAAATCTTCCCCGGTCCAAAATTATGCCTGCTTTTCCCGGCCTATGCCGGTTTTTCCCCCTTTATCCCCACCAAGAAAAACCCCCCTGCTAAAAGGGGGAGAAATCATGTTGCGAAAAAGATAACTTTCCGTAAAACCTTGAAACAAATATGTAAAGGGAAAGAATGGCGCTGTTTCGGGAGAAAGGAAGGATACCTTCCCCCTGCCGTCAGGGCGGCGGGAACTCCTGCACCGGCCGGCGGACCAGAGCCCGCCGCATAAACTCTCCCCAGTACAAGGCGGCTGTTCCGCTCCCCAGCACCTGGCTGCCGAGGCGAAGCGGGGAGCGGTCATCGTTCCCGATCCACAGAACCGCCAGCAAATCCGGGGTGTAACCAACAAACCAGGCATCCGTATTCTCGCTGGAAGTACCGGTTTTACCTGCAGCCGGCCGCCCCGGGTTCGCCTGGACACCGGTCCCGCCGGTGATTACCTCCTGCATCATTCCGGTAACCACCGCGGCTGTCCGCGGCTGGAGTACTTGTTGCCGGCGGAGGCGCCCCCGCCGGAGTTCCCGCCCGCTGCTGTCCTCCACCCTTAAGATACCGGTAGGCTCCGACCGGACCCCGCCGCCGGCCAGCGGCGTATAGGCTGCCGCCAATTCCAGGGGAGTGACCCCCTGTGTCAAACCGCCTAAAGCCAAAGGCGATAAAGCCCGGTCGTTCCTCCGGCCTTCGCCAACCAGCGGCAGGCCCATCCGGGTGAGAAAGGCAAAGACACGGTCAACACCCATCTCGTGGACGATACGGACTGGGACCGTATTCACCGATTCGGCCAGGGCCTGCCAGAGGGGGATGACCCCCCGGTAACGCTGATCGTAATTCTGCGGCCGCCACTCCCGGCCGTTAACCGTATAGACCACCGGTTCGTCGATGACCCGGGTATCCCGGTCGTAACCTTCCTCTTCCACCGCGGCCGCAAAAACCAGGGGTTTCACAGCGGAGCCAATTTGCCGCCGGGCTTGCGTCGCCCGGTTAAACTGGGAATACCGATAATCCCGCCCGCCGACCATGGCCAGGATCTCCCCGGTTTTCGGGTCTAAGGCCACCAGCGCGCCCTGGGGCCCCTTTTTTTCATCGCCAGGGAGTAGAGATATAATCTCCTCGGCTGTTCTTTGGATAAAAAGATCGATTGTACTATAGATCCGCAAGCCACCGCCCCGGATATACCGGGCCGACCACCCGTATTCCCCGGCCAGAACTTCCTGGAGATAATCGGCAAAATAACCGCCGCGGGTCATCCGTTCCGGCGCCTCCTTCACCCCCAGGGGCGCCTCCTTCAGTTCCTCCAGTTCCCTGGCGGTCAAGATCCCCTGTTCTTTCAGGCGGGTAAGGACCAGGTTTCTCCGGTCTTTCGCCCTTTCCCTGTTGCGGAAGGGAGAGTAATATTCGGGGCCCCGGATCAACCCGGCCAGTAATGCCATTTCCGCGGTGCCGAGCTGGTCGATACCCCGGCCGAAATAAAAACGGGCCGCGGCTTCAACCCCGTAGACGCCGTGGCCGAAATAGATATCGTTCAAGTAAAACTCCAAGATTTCGTCCTTTGTGTACTCCCGCTCAATCTGTACGGCATAACTAATCTCCGCCAGTTTACGCCGGACTGTCCTTTCCTGGGACAAAAGGAGATTTTTCGCCAGTTGCTGGGTGATCGTACTGCCACCCTGCACCTGCCGGCCCCTGCGCAGGTTCTGGTAGAAGGCGCGGACAATTCCCCACAGATCAAACCCGCGGTGTTCATAAAAACGCTGGTCTTCCAGGATAATAACGGCCTTCCGGAAAAGGAACGGGATCTTTTCCAGGGGAAGCCAGATCACCCGGGCGGGGCTGAGGGTGGTGATGGTTTCCCCGTTCCGGTCGTAAAGGACCGAAGCCCGGCGGTTCTCCGCCAAGAGTAGGTGGATATCGGTCTCCCCCACCCAGGGGTTGTAAATAAGGAAGACGAGCAGGCCCAGTCCGGCCAGGAAAAAAAGGACCAGCAACCACCGGAACCGGTTGAGCAGGAGACGCGCCCGCACCCGCGGGAACCGGTCTTTTTTTTCATCGCTTTGTCCAGCAACGCCCAAGGCAGAAGATAACCCCTTTCACGCCTATTATCCCCTGCCCGCCGCCGGTTCTTGCACCTTTTGCACGCCTTCCCGCCCAGGAAGCGCT
>ERZ773359.3336-NODE-3336-length-18556-cov-72.804065_pt1 | contig 18556 bp, 7 predicted proteins | sample MGYA00374955_ERZ773359 | MGnify/ENA primary metagenome ERZ773359 (study PRJEB29098, sample SAMN04486028) | biogas fermenter metagenome | study: EMG produced TPA metagenomics assembly of the Biogas fermentation microbial communities from Germany - Plant 4 DNA1... | reverse complement strand
AACTTAATTCAGCTTTGCGGTATCTGTCACGATAAGGCCCAGCAGTATAAGATACTCCGAAGAACCCTGATTGAGATCGTTGCCCTGCGAGAAGGAGTAACTATCGAAGAAATTTATGAAAAGAACGGCTGGTCCCTGGACGGCAAACTACCGCATGAAATTCACGTTCCTAACCCCGTTGCCGGTAAGACTTTTGAAGAAGTCTTGGAACTTTACCTGTTCTGCCTTGAAAAAGGCGAAAACTCCATGTGGGACAGGGCGGCAGTTATAACGGTCATGCACGACAGCATGGGGCTTAAACCTAGACAAATCGCTTCAGCAATCGGCTGTTCGGCTTCCCAGGTCAGAAAAATGACCAGGGTTTTCAACGCTTTTCCCAGGGAAGAAGATCGGATACCGTATTTATCGTTCAGGCATCATCAAATTGCGGCTCATACCAGCGAGCCGCAGAAGTGGCTTGAGACAGCTATGGATAATCAGTGGTCTACCCGCAGGATGCAGGAAGAAATCAACGGATCCGTAAGTCCTGCCTCTAAAGAGGACCAAGCATGGGAAAAGGCCGAGAAAGTTCTTTTATTGGCAGATGAAGTGCTATCTACAGAAAGTGAGGCGGCTGGTTGGTTGCAAAAAGAGCTTAATAAGCTACTATCTAAACCAATCCGATTATCGGCCTAGGGGATAAGATGTCAAAAATATAGAATTATTAGCAGGATTTGCCTTATCCAAAAAGAAGTATTTTATATTATCTACTAGTGACACTATTGTGTCACAATGCTGTGTAAAGATCTTTTAATAGGGACCCGCAGCTAATGAATATCGAGGTATGGGTGAGTAAATAAGAATAACTAGATAGACATACCTACCAGATAAGATTAGTTGTTTTTGGATAGCTGAAGCCCGGCGGGAAATATTCATTATAAGACGTGAGGTCTATAAACCGATATAAAGTAAGCGGCTTCGACCACCTCTATGCTGTGATTTCCGGGATGTAATTTGTACATAAGGTGGAGGGCTAATCATGAACGTATTTGAATTAAAAAATAAAATGATCGAGGATTACTCATCTTACCTAAAAAGTTTTATCAAAATTGAAGATTCTACAATTAGGGAAGCAGTCAACAGGTACTTGGAAGAAGGCAATCTATGGCCTGAAGCCTTGATTCAGCTTAATCCTGCCTTTGAGCCAGGCGGATACATTCATGAACTGGTCGAACAAGGACTCTTGCATCCAGAATGCTTAAATGTTTTCCGAATCCAGAAAAACGAGTATCCCCCTGGGATACCGATGCGATTGCATTACCATCAAACCGAGGCCATTAAAGCTGCCCGCGAAAATAAAAACTATGTTGTAACTACCGGAACCGGCTCAGGTAAAAGCTTAGCTTATGTTATCCCTATTGTGGATTATGTGCTACGCAGCGGCAGCGAACCAGGAATAAAGGCTATTATTATTTATCCAATGAATGCACTGGTTAACAGTCAGGAAAAAGAGTTGAAAAAATTTCTCTGTGATGGATACCCCTCTGGGCGTGGCCCGGTAACCTTCCGTGTTTACACCGGCCAAAATGATGAAAAGGACCGCGAAGAAATACGAGCCAATCCACCGGATATACTGCTTACCAACTATATGATGATGGAATTAATTTTAACTAGGGACAGTGATCGTTTAATTATCGAAGCAGCCAAGAACCTCAAATTCTTAGTGCTGGATGAGTTACACACCTATCGGGGTCGTCAGGGAGCCGATGTAGCAATGATGTTGCGGCGCTTACGTCATCTGTGTGGACAGGATAATCTGCGTTGCATTGGTACTTCGGCTACTCTAGCTGGGGAAGGTAGTTATGATGAACAGAGACAAGAAGCTGCCAGGGTAGCTTCCATGCTGTTTGGAGCACCGGTGGAACCTGAAGGGGTTATAACGGAAACTCTTCGTCGAACCACTGTAGATTTCGATCTGAACAGTGAGTCATATGTGGAAAGACTACGCGACCGTGTAAAGAATCATGTCTTTAATCGAACAATATCGTACGAAGAACTATGCCCAGACCCATTGTACAGTTGGATTGAAACTGTTTTCGGACTCACTTGGCGCGACGGACATCTGGTACGGCAGGAACCGGTGAGCCTGGGAGGTGATCAGGGAGCAGCAGCTCGTTTGAGCCAGGTTACTGGTTTAGACCGTGATTTTTGCATTGAGGTTCTCCAGGATGCTTTACTAACGGGGTATAATTGTCGGGTACCCAATTTGGAACGTCCAGCATTGGCCTTTCGCCTGCACCAATTTATATCCAAAGCGGATACGGTTTATGCCTCTCTTGAAGACGAGGGTCGACGTTATATAACTTTTAGTAAGCAGCAATTTGTTCCGAATTCCGAAGGAAAAATCCTTTTGCCTTTAGGTTTTTGCCGCGAGTGTGGTCAAGCATATTATGTTATGACTTTTTATCCGGGGACCTCCGAAAACCAGCGCAATGTGGAGGGACGAGAAATATATGAACCTTTACGAAACTTCCCAGACAATGTTATTCCAGGCTTCTTGTATTTAAACTCAGCTAATCCCTGGCCCGAGGATATGGAACAGATTATTAACCGCGTACCTGATGAATGGTTAGAAGAGCATCCAAGCGGATTAAGAATTAGGCGTGAACGGCAAAGATTAATGCCACAAAAAATTAAGCTTAATCCAATGGGATTGATTGACAATGAGCGAGGGCTAGAATTCTGCTTTATGCCCGCACCATTTAGTTTCTGCCTAAATTGCGGGGTATCATATAATCTCCGCCAAAGGACAGATATACAGAAACTAGTTACCCTGGATACCGGAGGACGTAGTTCAGCTACTACAGTTTTATCGCTTTCAGCAATTCGCAACCTGCGCTTGAGCAATTTACCGAGCAATGCTCAAAAGTTGCTCAGTTTTACCGATAACCGTCAGGATGCCTCACTTCAGGCTGGCCATTTTAATGATTTTGTGGAAGTTGGGCTGCTTAGAGCAGGTATTTATATAGCACTAAGTCAAGCCGGAGCAGCAGGACTCAGACATCATGAATTGCCATTACGGGTATTTGAGGCTCTTAATCTTCCCTTCGAGGTATATGCTGCTAGCAATCCAGACGTGATGTATGCTGCCCGCGAAGATACCAACGAAGCCTTACGACTTGTTTTAGGTTACCGAATATACTGTGATTTGAGGCGTGGTTGGCGCGTAAATATGCCTAACTTAGAGCAGTGTGGATTACTCAAAATAGAGTATTTATCTTTAGAGGAGATTTGCCAAGATCAACGATTATGGGAAGACACCCACGAGCCGCTTAAAAGTGCCAGCCCTGAAACACGTTTTCGTGTACTCACCGTATTACTTGACTTCATGCGGCGAGAACTAGCTATCAAGGTTGACTATCTGCGTCGTGAATACCAGGAACAGATAGTGCAACGCAGCAACCAGCGATTGATACCTCCATGGGGAATTGATGAGAATGAAGCTCGTAATTTGGAATATGCTACGATCCTTTTCCCACAAGTCCGACCTCGAAGTAGCAGAAAAAGAGCTAACAAGATATTTCTATCTGGATATAGTGGCTTTGCTCAATATCTGACCCGATATAATACTTTTCCTAACTATACTTTTACCAGTCGACGTGGAGAAACTCCCCAACTTATTCGGGACATGCTAAATGTTTTGGCGCAAGCAAGTCTTGTCGAGATCGTTAGTCAGCCCGACGGGAACAACGAAGTGCCTGGTTATCAACTGGTAGCAGCATCAATGATATGGAAAGCGGGGGATGGAACCCAACCTTATCACGATCCTATCCGAGTACCCAATATTTCATCGCAACATACCGGGGGTAACACCTTTTTTATCGAATATTACCAACGTACCGCAGCCGAAAATCTAGGTATTCAGGCACGAGAACATACTGCACAGGTGCCTAACCACATTAGACAAGAACGAGAAGAGATGTTTCGTGAGGCTAAAATACCCATACTATATTGCTCACCCACTATGGAATTAGGTGTGGATATTGCTGAGTTGAATATGGTAAATATGCGTAATATTCCGCCCTCGCCAGCTAATTATGCACAACGTAGTGGTCGTGCCGGTCGTCAAGGACAGCCAGCTCTGGTTTTCAGCTACTGTACAACTGGAAGTTCACATGACCAATATTATTTCCGTCGGCCCGGGGCAATGGTAGCCGGTGCAGTTACTCCACCTCGGATTGATCTTGCCAATGAAGATTTTATTAGGTCACATGTTCATGCCATGTGGCTTACGGAATCAAGGCTATCTTTGGGCAATTCGTTGATGGATATACTGGATGTAAGGGGCGATGAGCCTTCACTGAAGTTATTGCCATCAGTGGTTGATACCTTAAATAACGAATCAGTCAGAAAACGTGCTCAAAACTATGCTCGCCAGGTATTGAGAACGGTTGAAGAGGAACTGCGAACGGCTGGATGGTATGATGAGAAATGGTTAGAACAGGTGCTACGCCAGATAACCCTAAACTTTAATGAAGCATGTGACCGCTGGCGCACTTTGTACAAGACTGCATTTTATCAGATTAAACTTCAGCAAGCAGTGATACTTGATCATAGCCGTAGTGCGGCTGATCATGCTAGGGCTAAATCGCTACGCAGAGAAGCTGAAGATCAGTTAGAGATATTGTGCAGGACTAATGACGCTGTTAGTGATGACTTCTATAGCTATCGCTATTTTGCCAGCGAAGGTTTCTTGCCTGGTTATAATTTTGCCCGCTTACCTTTATCTGCCTACATTGCTGGGCGTAAAACAGTTCGCAATCGTGACGAATATATTTCACGACCTCGGTTTTTAGCCATCTCAGAGTTTGGGCCCCGGGCTTTGATTTATCATGAAGGATCACGGTATCAAGTTAACCGCGTACTTCTTCCTTTGGATCGATTGGACGGACAAGAATTACCTACAAAATCAATTAAAATATGTCCTGAATGCGGATATCTTCATATTCTCAACGATGGAGTTGGCCCAGACTTATGCGAGCACTGTCATGAAGCCCTAGGGCAACAGGTGGATCGGTTGTTTATGATGCAAAACGTATCCACGAAACGCCGCGATAAGATTACTTCAGATGAGGAGGAGCGTAGCCGTGAAGGGTTCGATATTCTGACAGTTATCCGTTTTGCAGAGCGTCAGGGAGAGAGCCTCTACCGCTCGGCAGAAATCATGGTAGATGGGGAGCTGATTGCCCGTCTGTATTACGGGCAGGGGGCCGAAATTTGGCGAATAAACCAGGGGCGCAAACGCCGTCGTCAAAAGGATAATTGGGGTTTTAACCTAGATATTGAACGTGGTTACTGGGTACCTGAATCTGATCAGGATAGCGATAATCCAGAAGACCAGGATCCAGTAAGCCCGCACCAAACAAAAGTAATTCCCTATGTTAGGGATTTGCGCAATTGTCTGCTTTTTGAGCCTGTTACACCATTAAATATTGAAATAATGGCCTCCCTTCAATCTGCATTAAAGAAGGCCATTCAGGTGGAATATCAATTGGAGGAAAACGAAATCGCAGTTGAACCTTTACCTAGTAGCGAGAAACGGCGTCGATTACTATTCTATGAAGCTTCTGAAGGAGGGGCAGGAGTACTGAGGCGTTTGGTTGATGAACCGCGGGCTTTACCTAATCTGGCTTGGACTGCACTGGAAATATGTCATTACGATCCTCATACTGGAGAAGATCTGCGCCATGCCCCACACAGCAAAGAAGAGTGCGAAGCTGCCTGCTATGACTGTTTGATGAGTTATAGCAACCAACCTGATCATTTACTTATGCGCCGGGATCTGTTAAAACCATACCTTGAGATACTATCATGCAGCGAGGTAAAAGTTTCGCCGGGAGAACTGACTCGAGCCCAGCACTTACAGCAACTAATGAATATGGCTGGTTCCGAACTTGAGCGTAGTTGGTTAAGGCTGCTGGAAGAGCTAGGATGCCGCTTACCGTCCCGTTCTCAGGTTCTAATTCGGGAGTGCCATACTCGTCCTGACTTCATTTATGATGAACCATATCATGTAGTCATTTATGTTGACGGGCCGCCTCATGATTATCCAGAACGACAGGAACGTGACCGCCAGCAACAAGAAGCACTCGAGAATCTAGGTTATCAGGTGATTCGCTTTGGCTATCGGCAAGATTGGGAAAAGATAATTAATTTGTACCCTGCGCTTTTTGGGATTAAATAGATGATTTCAAGTCAGAATTGCCTGGGGTTATTTAAGCTTTTATAGATAATAAACACCATTACAATGCGTTGACAAATTGGGCGAGAACCTTCTAATCCGATTTCTTCAACATGAATAACAAGCAAAAATGACATCTGAATTGTCTAAGACGCATTATCATCTACACGTTTTGGCTATTTTTGTGCTGTAAGCTTATATACCTAATTTGCTCTTAATGGCTGCCACATTTAGAATGGTTTTTTCATGTACTTAGCTATAGACGTAATTTAAGAATAGCTTCATGATGTTGTCATTGTAACCCGGGGAGTGGGAGTGAAATTGTAATGTCTTTTGCCGTTGGCTCTTTAGTAAAAGCCCGAGGGCGTGAGTGGGTAGTCTTGCCCGAATCAGAAGAGGATTTTCTGGTTTTGCGGCCGTTGGGTGGTAGTGATGATGAAATAACCGGGGTATCGCTGGAGCTGGAAACGGTGACACCGGCAAACTTTACTTTGCCTGTCCCAAATCGATTGGGGGACCATCGTTCCTGTCGTTTAATGCGTGATGCAGTTCGCCTGGGATTTCGTTCTAGTGCTGGTCCATTTCGATCCTTTGGGCACCTAGCAGTAGAACCACGTCCTTACCAACTAGTACCCTTATTGATGGCATTGAGATCACAACCGGTACGTTTACTCATCGGTGACGATGTGGGAATCGGCAAGACTATAGAGTCTGCCCTGATTGCCCGCGAAATGTTGGATCGGGGCGAGATAAAGCGCATGGCGGTACTTTGTCCCCCGCATCTAGCCGAACAATGGCAGGTAGAACTAAGTGAAAAATTCCACTTGGAAACTGAGCTGGTTCTGTCTAGTACTGCGGCTCGACTAGAGAGAAACTGCCGAATGGACGAATCTTTGTTTCAAGTATATCCTTTTACCATTGTATCTTTGGACTTAATTAAGAGTGAGCGCCGTCGCAGTGAATTCTTAAACAACTGTCCTGAGCTAATAATCGTAGATGAGGCTCATACATGTGCCCATAGCCAGGGCAATCGTGGTTCTCGTCACCAGCGTTATCAGCTACTCAGGGATTTATCAGCTGATCCCGAACGGCATATAATATTAGTTACCGCTACTCCCCATAGCGGAAATGACGAAGAATTTCGTTCACTAATAAACCTACTAAACCCTCAGTTGAGAGAACTACCAGCTGATATACGAGGAAGAGAGAACCAAGCCTACCGCAAGCTTCTAGCTCAGCATTTTGTTCAAAGGCGTCGGTCTGATATCAGGCGTTACCTAGAAACTGATACCGCCTTTCCCAAACGAGAAGAAAAAGAACTGAGTTATCTTTTGCACCCCGAATATAAAGCATTGTTTGACCGAGTATTGAGATATGCTCGCGAATCAGTGCTGGATTTGCAGCAGGAGAAGTTTCGCCAGCGAGTACAGTGGTGGTCAGCATTGGCATTATTGCGAGCTCTGGCCAGTAGTCCGGCAGCAGCAGCTGCTACTCTGCGTAACCGGGCTGCTGTAGCCGATGCAAAAAGCAAAGAAGAAGCAGATTTAATAGGTTGTCGCCTCATACTTGACTTAGATATCGATGAAAGTGCCGAAAGTTTGGATGTGATTCCTGGCTCTGATATAGCGGAGTTAGCTGCTGATGAGAAGAGGAACCGTCGTTTGCTTATGGAAATGGCCCGCCAGGCAGAGGCTTTGCGCGGCGACAAAGATCAGAAACTACTAGATCTGATAGAAGCCCTTAAAGAACTGTTGCGCGAAGGGTATCACCCCATTGTTTTTTGCCGATTTGTTGCAACTGCCGAGTACTTGGCTGAGGAACTAAGAAAACGCATGCCACGTGGGATAAACGTAGCAGTTGTTACTGGTACCTTACCCCCGGCAGAACGGGAAGAACGAATAGCTGAATTGGGGCAACTTAATCCTCGGGTGCTAATCACAACAGACTGCCTCAGTGAGGGTATTAACCTGCAGGAGAATTTTGATTCCGTGATTCACTATGATCTCTCCTGGAATCCCACCAGACATGAACAACGAGAAGGCCGCGTTGACCGTTTTGGGCAGGTGGCCGAAACAGTTCGTATACTAACCTACTATGGTATAGATAACCAGATAGATGGTATCGTTCTCGATGTGTTGTTACGTAAGCATAAGATAATTCGTAACCGCCTGGGAATTACCTTGCCGATGCCGGTAGATAGCAACACAGTTATGGAAGCCATTTTTGAAGGGCTTCTATTGCGGGGCCAGCCTTTGCAAGGAACCTTATTTGACGACTTTCTTAGTAGTACCCGCAATCAGGTACATGAGGAGTGGGAGCGGGCGGCAGATAAGGAAAAAGCCTCTCGCACGGTATTCGCCCAAACCAGCATCCGCCCTGAGGAAGTGAGCCAGGAGCTACAGGCCGTTAGGAAAGCTATGGGAAGCAACTTGGATGTGCACATGTTCCTGCGTGATGCTGTAAAAGCTTTGAACGGGCAGGTTATTGGCGACAATAGTCTGGAAGTGGATCTTAATGGATGTCCACAAGGTTTGAAAGACTTAATCCCTGATTACCTCACCTTTAAAGCTCGTTTTGATTTACCTGTAAGCGATGGGGAATTATATCTTACCCGTACACATCCAGTATTGGAGGCATTGGGGCAGTACATAATGAACAGCGCCCTAGATGAGTTAGGGCATGCTCCAGCACGCCGCTGCGGAGTAATTCGTACCCGTGCCGTGAATCAGCGTACTACATTACTGCTAGTACGTTTTCGCTATCACATCATTACCTATCGGGACGATTCTGTATATCCTATGTTGGCCGAAGATTGCCAGTTGCTAGCTTTTAGTGGGTCAGCTGCCAATCCAACGTGGCTTAGTCAGGAAACTGCTGAGGCTTTATTGGAGGCCAGTCCCGATGAAATCATCTATACTGAACAATCCCGCCATTTTCTGCAACAGGTTATAGATTCTTACGAAAACATATCCCCGTATATTGAGGATATGGCTAAACAAAGGGGAAATGAGCTTTTAGGTGCGCATACCCGCGTCCGTCAGGCTGCCCGCCTGCGAGGAATCCGCTATCGGGTAGAACCGCAAATGCCGCCGGATCTGCTAGGTATTTATATATACTTGCCAACTCTAAATAGCAGAGCATAAGGGTGAAAAATATGGCCAGATTAAGAAAAAGCAACTACAGCTGTATAAGAATTGAAGGTGGTCTGCTATCCCTTGACCTGTTAGATCGCTTGATTAACTCTCCAGAAGAAATGGATGGTTTAAAAAAAGATGATTACCATTTGGTAGGAAACGAACGACTTAATGAAGCCATTAACCGTTCCTGGAACCGGATTTGTACTCTTTGGAAGAGTTTTCAGGAAGCGCGTGACAAACTGCCTGAAAGCGATCTCGGAACAGGTATGACCCGTGAACGCTGGCTATTGCCCCTTTTCCAGGAGTTGGGTTACGGCAGATTAGTTCCGATGAAGGCTCAGGAGATAGGTGGTAAAAGTTACCCGCTTTCGCATTTTTGGCACCGTAGCCCTATTCATTTGCTTGGCTTTCGATTACCTTTGGACCGTCGTACTCCCGGGGCTGCTGGAGCAGCTACTATGAGCCCTCATAGTTTGATGCAAGAGTACCTCAACCGTTCTGAACGTAGCTTATGGGGTTTACTATCAAATGGTCTAACCCTACGCCTATTGCGTGACAATGCTAGCATTGCCAGCCAGGCATTTATCGAATTTGACCTGGAAGCGATGATGGAAGGCGAGCTATACTCCGACTTTGTCTTATTCTGGCTTCTCTGTCATCAGTCACGTTTTGAAGCCGATAACCCAGCTGATTGCTGGATGGAACGGTGGTGCCAAAAGGCCCAGGAAGAAGGCAGTCGTGTATTGGACCGCCTGCGTGACGGAGTGATGGAAGCTATCAACCTTTTGGGACAAGGATTTGTAGCTCATTCGGCTAACCAGGCCCTACGTCAGGCTTTGCGTTTGGGCGAGTTAGACAAGCAGGATTATTACCGGGAATTGCTACGCTTGGTTTACCGGATAATCTTCCTTTGTACCGCTGAGGATCGGGAACTGCTGTTAAGCCCGAATGCGCCAATAATTGCTCAGCAGAGATACAATAACTACTATTCCTTACGCCGTCTTCGCGAATTAGCTGAAAAACGCAGAGGCACGCAGCACTGTGATTTGTACCAACAGTTGAAGTTGATTATGAATGGATTGGGGCAAGCCGAAGGAATTCCAGCGCTGGGTTTACCAGCCCTGGGCAGTTTTCTTTGGTCTGATACGGCTATGCCTCATTTAATGTATAGTGAGCTATCCAACCGCTCTTTGCTTTCTGCTCTACGAGCCTTGACTCTGCATCAGCAAGGCACACGTCGCATACGCGTGGATTTTCGTCATTTGGGTGCCGAAGAAATGGGAAGTGTATATGAATCCTTATTAGAATTGCACCCCCAGATGCATGTGGATAGCTGTCAGTTTGTTCTACAGGAAGCCGCCGGCAACGAACGAAAAACAACCGGAAGTTACTATACCCGTACTGATCTGATTAATTGCCTGCTGGATTCTGCATTAGATCCGGTTTTGGAGGAAGCTGCCAACAAGGCCGACCCCGAACAGGCTATATTGAACCTCAAAATATGTGACCCCGCCTGTGGCAGTGGTCAATTTCTGGTAGGTGCCGCCCGCCGGATCGCCTATAGATTAGCTGCTATCAGAACTGGTGAGGATGAACCGCCCCAGGATGCTTATCGTCAAGCATTGCGCCAAGTCGTTAGCCGCTGTATATATGGCGTAGATATAAATGAAATGGCCGTTGAGTTGTGCAAAACTAACCTCTGGCTGGAGTCTTTGGAACCCGGTAAACCGTTAAGTTTTCTAGACCATCATATTAAACGTGGAAACAGCTTGCTGGGTGTAACGCCCCGACTACTAGCTCAAGGTATTCCAGATAAAGCATTTACAGCCATCGAAGGTGACCAAAAGAAGGTTGTTTCTGCTTTGAAAAAGCAGAACAGGCAGGAAAGAACCGGCCAAAGCAGTTTGTTTACTACTGCAAATACTATAGACAACTCTGCTTTAATTGGGAAATACCAGAGTATTGAGGATATAACCGAAAACCAGCTAAAGGATCAGGCAGAAAAAGAACAACGCTATGAAGATTACCTCGCGTCTGCTGATTATCTGCACCAAAAGTTACTTGCGGATGCTTGGTGCGCCGTCTTTGTATGGATAAAGGACAACAACCGTATGAAATATAGCCTGACCCAGGGTACGCTGGATTTAATGCAGCAAGACCCCAAGCTAGTGGAACCTAAGGTTGTGGACGAAATAAATCGATTGGCTCGTCAGTACCAGTTTTTCCATTGGCACATTTCATTCCCAACTATCTTCTTAGAAAATAGGAAAGATATTAGTAATGAACAGACTGGCTGGCAAGGTGGTTTTGATGTGGTGTTGGGAAACCCGCCCTGGGAACGAATAAAGCTTCAGGAGCGAGAATGGTTTGCCAGCAGAGTCCCAGAGATTGCACAAGCCCCTAATGCTGCTGCTCGTCACCGTCTTATAGCCGAATTAGAGCAGACAGACCCTGAAATACTAGCTGCTTTTTTGGATGCTCGCCGGCAGGCAGAAGGAGAGAGTCATTTAATTCGCAACAGTGGTTTATATCCTCTCTGTGGCCGGGGTGATGTAAATACTTATGCCGTGTTTGCTGAATTGATGAAAAACATAATAAGCCCGGTCGGGCGCGTTGGATGTGTAATTCCTTCCGGAATTGCTACTGATGACACCACTAAGTTTTTCTTCCAGGATATTATAGACCAACAAGCCTTAGTTAGTCTTTATGATTTTGAAAATCGGGAAGCTATTTTTACAGGAGTACATAGAAGCTATAAATTTTGTCTGCTTACCCTTACAGGGAGCAAGCGGCCTGCTAGTAGCGGTGCCGAATTTTTCTTTTTTGCCCATCGGCCAGAAGACCTTGATGACGAGAAGCGGCGTTTTACATTAACTGCCGCCGATTTGGAGTTGCTAAATCCAAATACCCGAACCTGCCCTATATTTCGCAGCCGTCGTGATGCTGAACTTACCAAGAGCATTTACAAACGGGTTCCAGTATTAGTTAATGATAGTATTCCCAATGGAAATCCGTGGGGAATAAGATTTCTGCGCATGTTTGACATGTCTAATGATTCAAGTTTGTTTAAGACCCGGCAGCAACTCGAAATGGCAGGTTATCAGTTAGAAGGTAATGTGTTTATTAACTATAAGGAAACTGAGATTATGGACGGGGAAAACACATTCTTGCCCCTCTATGAAGCAAAAATGATTCACCAGTATGACCATCGCTTTGGCTCTTACCGGGATGTTGCTAATGACTCTGCCAGTACCCAATTGCCCACACCTAGCCTAGAGGAGTACCAAAATTCCCATTATGTGCCTCTCCCTCGCTATTGGGTAAGCGAACGTCAGGTTATTGCTCGAATATCCGATGTTCCTCGTGACCTGGCTCGTGCCTGGCTAGACTATGATGAGGAAGAGATGGCTTCATGTCTTTCTACCTGGCTGTCTGGTTGGCAGCTAATCCATGAAAAAACCCTACCACTTCTGCCTTGCTTAGAATTCTATCGAGGTTTGATTAAAATTGACTCTCAAAAAGCAAGAAACATGGCTTCCACGTACCCGCTAGAGGAGGAAGAAATCGCTGATATATCACAATTTGATGACGTTTTTGAAGCCGTAGATTATATGGTTAGAAAGCGAAAACCCCGGTGGTTGGTGGGATTCAGGGATATTACCAACACGACAAATGAGCGTACTGCTATAGCGGCTATTATTCCAGCGGTTGGGGTAGGTAATAGTGCCCCCTTAATTCTCTTCAATAGTCAATTAAAACATATGGATTGTCTTACCGCTTTGGTTTCAAGCAATTTATCATCCTTCGCGCTTGATTTTGTAGCTCGACTTAAGGTTGGTGGTACTAATATGAATTTCTTTATAATAAACCAGATTCCCGTTTTGTCTCCGCATGCATATCATCAGATATGTCCCTGGTTAAATACGGGTGAAAAATTTTACGATTGGTTATTACCTCGTGCCTTAGAGCTGAATTACACTGCCTATGATCTGTCTTCCTTCGCGCGTGATTGTGGTTACGATGGCCCACCATTCTGCTGGGACGAAGAGCGTCGATTCTTAATACGCTGCGAATTGGATGCTGCATATTTCCACCTGTATAGCATTGAACGCCAAGATGTGGATTACATAATGGAGACATTTCCCGTTGTCAAACGTAAGGATGAGGCTGCTTATGGAACCTATCGTACAAAAGAAACCATACTAGACATATACGATCAGATGAAGATCGCTATTGAAACAGGAGTACCATACAAGACCCCGCTTAATCCTCCCCCCGGTTCACCAAAAGTGTAGCCATTACCACCGGGCGAACCATGGCCGGAGCATATACACCCATGTAAACTGAGGTGATCTATTATGACGGAACAAGTATCACCCGGAAGTCAATTAAGACAACTAGAAGAACTAATGCTATATCCTCGTGAAGACCTTAATATTGAAATAAAGTCATGGTTAGAACTTCGCAATAATGAAGACAAGGCAAATTTAGCACAAGCCATGTTAGCATTGGCTAATCACGGCGGGGGTTTCATTATTATTGGTATGAAAGAGGATGGTGGAGAATGGATTCCAGATGATAACATGCCTAGCGATATGAATATTTATAACCAGGACACCATCAACAATATTGTATTGGCATATGCGGAACCAGCATTCCATTGCCAATTACATATTATTAAACACCGAAAAACAGATCAGTTGTTTCCGGTTATTGTTATTCCAGGCGGACATAAAGTGCCTATTAGAGCTAAGAAAGATGGTCCAGAAAGAAAACATGTTCGGCAAAATACATATTACATTAGAAAACCTGGACCAAAGAGCGAAGAGCCGCATACAGCGCAAGAATGGGATCAATTAATCAATAGGTGTATCAGGGCGAACAGGGAATATTTGGTTGACCAAATCAGAGATATAATCTTTGGATTTAGACAAGAGCCAACGAGTGAAACAACAGGGAAAGCATTTGATATCTTTATTGAACAGGCTATGAATCGTTGGCGCATGTTAGTAGCTGAGCAATTACAGGATGAAACCCCAAATCGCTATCACTATGGTGTATGGACTTGTGCATATCAGATTACTGGTAATGTTAGAGATTATTCTTTGGCTGAATTCAAAGACATCCTTGACAACGTCGGAGGTCATCATACAGGTTGGCCACCGTGGTGGGTACCAAATAATCCATCTATAGCTCCTTACCCATTTGAAAACTTAATAGAATGTTGGCTTAAAGATACACTGTTAGCAGATGCTGCTACCTCAGATTTTTGGAGGGCCTCTCGTGAAGGAATGATGTTTTTGCTTCGAGGTTATCAAGAGGATTGTGAAGCGGAAACATGGGATCCTGGCACGTTTTTTGATTTAACGCTACCAATATGGCGTATTGGAGAATGCTTGCTACACGCTGAGCAACTGTCTAATATAATTACGCTGGAAGAAAACCCATTGATTCGGTTTCGTGTTACTTGGAGTGGTTTACAAGGAAGGGAGTTAAGAGCTTGGGCTAGTCACCGTAGATTTTTACATCCTGGAAGAGTAGCCAGACAAGATTCAGTAACATCCGAGATAGTTGTAGAGACTGGGTCAATATCAACATTACTTCCGGAAATAGTCCAGTCAATAACCCAGCCATTATATGAATTATTTGATTTTTTTAATCCTTCATTGCAAATATTTCAAGAAGAGCTATCGTGGATGCGAAAAGAAATCAGATAAGGAAAAACTATAACCTTATTATCGTTCATGCTGTTGAAACAAGAATTTGCATATTTGAGGTTGGATTCTGACCGATTAAGGAAGGAGTTGTGTTTATGCTTGAGAAAGCGGAATTAAAAAAGTTATGTGAGCCACTGCTAATGGAAATGCTTTTTGAATCCTGCAACCCCTATTACGGAAGATGAAATGAGTCTGGACGAATATGTTAATTAATTTCCAATTATAAAGAATTCATTTCTTATAATAAGAATCGAATAAATGACGGGAAGCTGAAATTTACTTACCCTGACGGTAGCACCTGTTCAATTATTGCTTATCGTCATTTTATCTACTACGGACCTAATGGAAAGAAAACAAATCAATTCCTAAACGTGGTGGAAGATTTACTGAGAACTCAAGGATTATTGTCTAAGAAGTAACGCTGATAAGATTAATTGCCCATCTGTCTTCCTAGAAGGAGGTTTTATAGAATGGCAATTTGGGTAGTTCGAGCTGGTTCACATGGTGAATATGAAGAAAAGTTTATTAAAGAAAAACGAGTGTATGTGACCTGGGGTGATTTAGACGTTAACCTTTTGGATTTGACTCACAAGAACGACCTAACTATCGAGATGAATAAACGATATCCGGACACTAAGCCCAAAACAATACAGAACTGGGTTAGCCAAATTTGGCCATTTGCACATGAAATGAAGAAGGGTGACATAGTAATTGTACCTCTAAAATCGCAACCCGCTATACAAATCGGTGAAATAGAAGGGGAATATCAGTTTAATGCAGATGGGCCTGATCCCTATTATCACTGGCGTTCGGTTAAATGGATAGGTGAAGCTATTCCACGTTCTAATTTTGGACAAGATTTGCTTTACTCCTTTGGAGCATTTATGACCATATGTCGTGTGCAACGCAATAATGCGGAAGAAAGGATCGCCGCGATGCGTGCTAACGGGTGGAAAGCGGAATCAATAAAAGCCGTAACAAAACTAAAAGGCGAAGACAATGAAGAGGAAAAAAGCGACCTTGAAACCCTAGCACATGATCAAATTGCACAACTCATTTCTGCCAAATTTAAAGGACACGCTTTGACACGTCTGATAGAAGCAATTCTCAAGGCGCAAGGGTATGCAACTTATATAAGTCCTGAAGGAGCGGATGGTGGAGCAGACATCCTGGCTGGTGCCGGTCCATTAGGGTTTGGTTCCCCCCGATTATGTGTTGAAGTAAAATCCGTCGACATGCCCGTTGATAGACCAGCGGTAGATAAATTACTCGGGGCAGTAACCAAATTTGGTGCTCAGGAAGGGCTATTTGTATCGTGGAGCGGTTTTAAAAGCAACGTTCATAAAGAATTGGCTCCCAGTTTCTTTCGTATGCGTCTTTGGTCTCAGAAGGAAATACTGGAGGCGTTATTCGCGAACTACGACCGACTTGATGATGATATTAAGGCCGAGCTGCCGTTAAAAAGGGTTTGGATGGTTGCCGTTCAGGAAGATGGTTGAGATTAAGGCAACTAACGGTCTAAACACGCAGAATTATAACCAAAGGAGGTTTCACTCGATGAAAAGACGCGGACTAATCCTTAGCTTGGTATTTCTAATCTGTATGGTGTTTGCGGCTCCGGTTCTAGCTGCACCAACGGTCAATCTCGATGGCAAGCAACTAACTTTCGATGTTCAGCCAACAATCGAGAACGGACGAACCCTGGTTCCATTAAGAGCCATCTTCGAGGCTATGGGGGCTAATGTAGACTGGAACCAGTCTACCCAAACAGCAACGGCCACAAAAGATGGAACTACTGTCAAACTAAGAATCGGCTCTATAACTCCTACGATTAACGGACAGGTTAAGACTCTTGATGTTCCAGCCAAGATTGTAAACGGCCGTACCTTAGCTCCTTTGAGATTTGTCGGCGAGGCTTTTGGCGGAACTGTCGGTTGGGACCCGGCCACACAGAAGATAACTATTTCGACCGTTACCACCATTCAGGATCCAGTAAAAGTCCACTTCATTGATGTTGGTCAAGCTGACAGTATCTATATCGAACTGCCCAACAATAACGATATTCTTATAGACGCCGGAAACAGGTCGGACGGCCCAACTGTTGTCAGTTATCTCCGGGCCCAGGGGGTCGATGACATTGAACTTTTGATTGCCACACATCCCCACGAAGATCACATCGGCGGTATTCCTGATGTCCTGGATGCTTTTGTGGTAGAGAAAGTCATTGATAGCGGTTATTATTCGGATACTGCGATTTGCAAACAGTACAAGAATAAAGTCGCTGCAGAAGACTGTGTGTACCAGGCGGATAGTCGCCAGACGTTTAATTATGAGAATGTAGTGCTGCAGATCCTAACCGGAGCGGAAACCTGGAAGGACACCAACGATTACTCCGTTGTTTGTCGGTTAGATACAGGTGATATTGAATTTCTCTTTACCGGTGATGCTGAGACGCCTGTTGAAAACATATTAACAGGGGAACTGGCATCAGAAATTCTCAAGGTTGGTCATCACGGAAGCACATCTTCCACCAGCACAGCATTCCTGTCAAAAGTAAAACCTGAGGTAGCTGTTATTTGTGTTGGAGTTGGCAATACATACGGCCACCCACACCAAGAGACCTTAACAAAACTGAAGAGTGCTGGTGCGAAGATCTATAGGACGGATCTAAACGGCAATATCGTAATTACCACTGATGGCCAGTCCTACACTGTTAAGACCGCAAAGAACCTTCCGGAACCTTCTCAGGAAGAAATCACACCTTCAGTACCGGATACCGGTAATTACGTTGGAAGTAGTAACTCAAATAAATACCACCTTCCGACCTGCCGGTATGCAGAAAGCATAGCCCCGGAAAACAAGGTTTGGTTTAAGGATATTAATGCCGCCCAGGCTGCCGGTTATGAGCCGTGCGGAGTATGTAAGCCTTAGTAAAACAAAGCCACCAGATAGCGATAGAACCACCTAGTTTAACTAGGTGGTTTCAGATTGTAGACAAATCCCGTTTTTCAGACTGCTAGTTCTGGAAGCGGGATTGTTTTTTGTGACAGTTTATTAGCAATCAATTCCAATAGATTTAAATTACGGCCATTCGGAGGCAACATTCCTGCTTTCTTCTTCCACATGGCCAGCTTTTTGAGATTCATACAAGCAAAGAGGAGTGTAAGGTGGTGATGCACCCGCCGCAATCCTCTTAATCTTGTGTAGCGCATTCCATGTTTCTCTTTGGCATCAGCAAAGACTCTTTCGATCGTTTCGCCTCGCTGCTTGTAAAGCTCTCGGTATTTTAGGTGATGCCTTATATCTTCCGCCTCTTCCAGGTAATGTTCCCACAGGTGCCTCAGGATAACCTTGGTCTTGTTTTTACTCTGGGTACATTTGCCTATCATTTCGCATGTAGCACAGATTTTAGGGTTGCTTTTGTACTCTGTTAATGGCCAGTATAAAATCGGCATAAATGGCCACGAAAAGTCGTCAACCTT
>ERZ773359.3334-NODE-3334-length-18582-cov-7.171533_pt1 | contig 18582 bp, 16 predicted proteins | sample MGYA00374955_ERZ773359 | MGnify/ENA primary metagenome ERZ773359 (study PRJEB29098, sample SAMN04486028) | biogas fermenter metagenome | study: EMG produced TPA metagenomics assembly of the Biogas fermentation microbial communities from Germany - Plant 4 DNA1... | reverse complement strand
AGACCGGGAGATATCCCGGTCTTTTATCGTCCTCATAAAGTACCTGAAAAATATATTCAGATAACTTATTTCATACCGTACTTTTTCTTGAACTTATCAACACGACCTCCGGTGTCAACAAGCTTTTGCTTTCCTGTAAAGAAGGGGTGGCATTGTGAACATATTTCTACACGAAGCTCAGGTTTTGTTGAGCCTGTTTCAAACGTTGCTCCACATGCACAGCGTACTGTCGCTGTCCCGTATTTCGGATGGATACCTTCACGCATGGTTTTCACCTCGCTTAAACCAATAACTTTATTTATAGAATTCGATTTTTCCTAACACCTTAAAAAAGCATCGATTGGTATTTTACCACACCGGCTCAGTCATTGCAAGTGTTGTATTTGTGTCATTTATTTGTATATCGTATCGTAACTGTTCTTTTCCCGCTGAGTCAATGCTGTATTTATGCCATTTATAAACTCTTCGTTTGTCTTAGTATTCATCAGTCTGTTTATGATCATCTCGGTAACGTCGGCAGTACCGAGATTGCTCATGGCCTTGCGAATTGTCCAGATTCCTTCAAGCTCCTTCTGGGACAGCAGCAACTCTTCTCTTCTTGTTCCCGAACGGTTTATATCGATTGCAGGGAAAATACGTTTTTCTGACAGTTTCCTGTCAAGATGCAGTTCAAGGTTACCTGTTCCCTTAAATTCTTCATATATAACATCATCCATACGGCTGCCCGTATCTATAAGCGCTGTAGCTATTATAGTCAGACTTCCGCCGTTTTCGATGTTGCGGGCTGCTCCGAAAAAGCGTTTTGGCTTATGAAGTGCTCCCGGATCCAATCCGCCCGACAGAGTCCTGCCCGTCGGCGGAATAGTAAGGTTATATGCTCGCGCCAGACGTGTAATACTGTCCAGAAGAATCACCACGTCTTTTTTATGTTCTACCAGGCGCTGAGCCCTTTCCATAACGATCTCGGCTACCTTTATATGATGTTCGGGGACCTCATCAAATGTTGAATAAATAACATCACCCTTAATGGAGCGCTGCATGTCAGTAACTTCCTCAGGCCGCTCATCAATTAAAAGTACTATTACTTCAATTTCCGGATACTTTGCTGTTATAGCATTTGCAATTTTTTTAAGCAATATGGTTTTGCCTGCCTTGGGAGGCGAAACTATAAGACCTCTCTGACCTTTCCCGATGGGAGCGATAAGGTCAATCAGACGGGTCGATAATTCTTTTGGATCGGATTCAAGAGTAATCCGTTCATCGGGGTAAATGGGAGTCAGCGAATCAAACGGCTTTCTTTTTTGAGCTACCTCAGGAGGATCTCCGTTAACTGAGGACACATACAAGAGGGCCTGGAATTTTTCTCCTTCCTTTTGAATCCTGCCCTTCCCGACTATTTTGTCGCCTGTTTTCAAATTAAATCTGCGGATTTGGGAAGGTGAAACATAAATATCCTTAGGTCCGGAAAGATAATTATGACCGCGCAGGAAACCATATCCGTCAGGAAGAACTTCCAGGATACCCGTAACAGGGTTTTCACTCTCTAAACGGGAAAGATCCTTAGCTTTACCATACTTGGAAGCTTTGTTTTCATCCTCGCCGTTTCCTTCAGCCTTTTCATGATCAGTTTCACTCAATTCTTCGCCGTTTTTGGATTCGTCCTGCGGAATAACAGAAGAATCAGCAATATCGCTTATCTGGACAGTGTCGGAATTATCGACATCTTCAGCTATCTGGACATCTTGAGCAGAACCGCTTTCTTTGACTGTTCCGATCTTGATACGTGTGGTTTTTGTAACTGGCTTTTTTTGTATAGATTCTTCATCGGACTGTTTTACTTGTGTTAAGACAGCATCCTCTTCTTTAAGCTCATCATCTTTTGACGGCTGAACAACCGCGCTTTCCGCAGGTTGCTCCTCGGATTTTTTCGGACGGCCCCGCCGTTTTTTAGTCGGCGTCTCGGCTTTTTCTGACTTAACCTCCTGTTCTGATATACTCGCCACAGGCTCTTGCTCCTGTTCTTTCTTTTCATCTGTTGAAGCAGCCCTGGGTCTTCCTCTTTTTTTCTTTTCTGCCGAAGTCTTATCTTCTTCTGTTTTTTCCTCCGGTTTTTTCTCGTCATGAGGAGCTTTATCCTGTTCTTCTTCCGATACGGCTGTATCAGGGGAACTCTGCTCCTTCGTTTCGGATTTGGGCTGAGAAGAATCTCCCGTACTTAGAATCAAATCAATCAAATCCGCTTTTCTATATCTGGTTATGCTTTTTAATCCCAGCATCTTTGCAATATACCTGAGATCTTCAAGAGATTTGCGCTCAAGAATGGATCTGTCTTCCATAATACACCGCCTTGTGTAAACTTCATATATTTTATTTCGTTATTGCGCGAAAAACATGTTCTTGGAATTTATTTATTTTATATTATTAATCTATTATAAATTCTATTATTAAACTTTAATGATCTAACCCCTGCCCTCAAATATGAGTGCCTGTCTATTGAAAGTATATAAACAGTATCATATTTATTCAAAATCCGTCTACAATTACTCACTTGGGAAATAATCAAGATATGAATACCACTTAACTGGTTTAATATATCAATTAGTATTACCATTTGTCAAGCTTTTATTGATTATTTCACAATTATTTTCCGCCATCCCTGCACTAATTATTGATAAAACACTGGTTTTTTTATAAAATTTCTGCTAATCTCGATAAAATTTTCAGAGTTTAACAGTTAAAATGACAAATCTTGTTTTTTTCGGGGTAATACCCTTATTTTTTTCATAGTAATATTTATATTCATGGTTTAATATAAATTTGTCTTAAGACATAACGTTTTTGATTGTTATTATCAATTGAGAAAAACATCAAGGCAGAGGCATCAACAGGGGCGGCAAATATGCCATATACATCATAAAAGCCAATACTCAGCATCTTTAGCAGCATCGACACCACGGTTTAGCAAACATCGCAAAACATCGGACTGGTTTTATTGGCAGCGTTGCAATCAAGGCATATTGGCACTATAACATCGGGCAAGACAATAATATTGATAATGACAAAAGCCGAAATCAACCGGGGGGGCAATAATAGTACACCAGGAGCATCAGCACTGCCGACATCATAGTTTACAACACAGGCAACAGCATAGTCTACAGCATGAACCGCGGTACAGTTTACATCATAGGCGACATTTTTCAGCGACAGCTCAGTCAACAACATGGACACAGCCAGGTCGGACAACAGGACAACATTTTCAGATTTTTATAATGCCAGGCATAGTAAATGACCATTGCTATATATAACTTAATATTGTATCTACCTAAAGCATTGACAAAATATATATTTCGGGAGCCGGTCACAGGTCAGCTCCCGAATCTTTTTCTTTATTTTTTCTCTATTCCTCGATTTTAAGAGGAATATTGTTTTCTGACGCAAATTTCATTATTTTTTCCAACACCGGATCTGCCTCATTTCCCGCCGTAGCCGAACCTAAAGTTTTTTCATCCACGATTTTCACTTTCATTTCCCTGCCCAAAACATGACTGATTGCATCCTCAATGATTTCAAGGCTGTCTTTTCGGCTCAGGACCGTTTTTTTCAGCGCATCATCTCCCTGGACCACCACATTTGCCGTTCCTTCTTCGGAAATAAAGCACCATGTGTCCAACAAATAAGCATATACTTTCATCCTGTTCTCCGAACGGATATACTCAATAACATGAGGCCATTCGATCAGCCTGTTCTTATCTCGGGCATCAGGAGAACCGCTTTCGGTCTTAGCCGGTATTTTTTCTTCTTCTGATACGGATTTCTCAATAACCGCCTTTGAAGGCTTTACTTTTTTCGCAGGATGAACCGGCGGAATATTCATCCCCTGTTGAATCTGCGATATCCTGTCTTCCAATTGCTGAAGCCTCATCTCAAAACCGGCTAAAATATCATTTGAAGGATTCTGGTATACTGGTATATCGGAACATAGTTTGACCGCCGCCACTTCCATAATAATCCGCGGGTTTTCAGCCCATTTCAGTTGTCCCTCGGTTTCCGACAATTCCTCGATTACCTTCAATGTACGTTCCAAATCAATCCTGTCGGCTGCATTCCTTACAGGCTGAAGTTCTTCTTCACTTAAATCAATCAGGTTCAGCGCCGCGCCTCCGTTTTTTAACAGCATCAGGTTTCTGAACCATAGAATAAGCTGATTGCAAAAAGGTCTCAGGTCCCTTCCCTGATCAATCGCCTCTTTAACTGCTTTAAGCGCTACAGGGACATTCTTGTCTATAATAGCTTCCGCAAAGGTGTTTACCGCTTCTTCAGCCGATAAGCCCGACATTTCCAGGACATCTCTGTGGGTAATTGTCGTTTTCCCCATATTGATGCATTGATCCAAAAGGCTTATGGCATCTCTCATTCCGCCCTCAGAAATCCTTGCTATGAGTCTTAAGGCATCATCCTCCACTGATACATTACAATCCCCGGCAATAACTCTGAGCCTGTCTTCAATGCCTTTCGCAGTAATTCTTTTAAAATCGAACCTCTGGCATCTGGACAAAATAGTGGCGGGAAGTTTATGAGGTTCTGTGGTAGCCAGAATAAACACCACATTGGCAGGAGGTTCCTCCAGTGTCTTTAACAGAGCGTTGAACGCGCCGGTTGACAACATATGGACCTCATCTATAATATACACTTTATATCGCGTAACGGCCGGCACATACATTACAGCTTCCTTGATCTCTCTGACATCGTCCACACCGTTATTGGAAGCGGCGTCAATTTCAACGACATCCAGTATGGAACCGTCCAGGATTCCCTTACAGGTCATACACTCGTTACATGGACTTCCGTCTTTGGGATTTGTGCAATTAACAGCCCGGGCAAAGATTTTTGCCAGGGTAGTCTTGCCTGTTCCTCTCGTACCGCAAAACAGGTATGCATGGCTGACGGTATTATTCTTAATACTGTTTTTTAACGTAGTTACAATATGACGCTGTTCCACCACATCTTCAAAAGTTAAGGGTCTCCACTTCCTGTATAATGCCATGTGCGCCATCGTATCATTCCTTCGTAACATAATTTGGCTGCAAAAACCGGTTACATATTTGCATTAACAGTTTACCAGTTTAAAAAAACCTTCGCAAGGGATTGCCAGGATACCGGCAATGTAAAAAAAACGAGGTTAAAACCTCGTTTCTCTCATATAAAACCGTGCACCTGTCCTCGACAGGCAAGTACAAACGTACCATGCGCAGCATACTCGGATCAGGCTGACTTGCGGCACACCCAGAGGTTCCGCTTACCGCTGCTTCCTTCCGGACCTGACGGGGTTCACAGTTCTGAATTGCGCAAGACCCAATCTTCATCGTACCTTGCAGCATAACTGACTTTACACTTGCATGCCTCAAACAGGAATTCGACTCCGCTATAGCGGATTGCGGATACAGGGCACCGCTAACTCCCCGTCTAGCACGGTAAAGTATATTATATAGTATTAGCCAGGCATCTGCAAGCCCAATAAATAGAATATATTGAATGCCAAAAGAGATGCCATACTGTTTATTTATTATCATTGGTCCAGTCTTTAGCCCTGATTTCGGTTCGCCGTATTTTTCCGCTGATAGTCTTGGGCAATTCCTCGACAAATTCTATAATACGGGGATACTTATACGGCGCCGTATGTGTTTTTACATAATCCTGTATTTCCTTTTTCAATTCTTCGGATGGCTGGTACCCTTTCGTAAGCACGATAGTTGCTTTAACCAACTGCCCTCTTACCGGGTCAGGAACGCCGGTAACCGCGCATTCCAGTACCGACGGATGCTCCATGATGACGCTTTCAACTTCAAAGGGACCAATGCGGTATCCTGAGGACTTAATAATATCATCGGTCCTTCCGACATACCAGTAATATCCGTCCTCATCCTTATAAGCGGTATCACCTGTATGATACAGGCCGTCACGCATTGCCTGGCTTGTCTTTTCTTCATCCCTGTAATACCCCAGCATAAGGCCGGTTGGTTTCCCTTTGTCGAGCCTTATGACTATTTCTCCCACTTCTCCGGGTTCTACGCTTCTTCCGTTTTCATCAACGAGATCCATATCATAAAGAGGCGAAGGTTTACCCATTGATCCTGGCTTTGGTTCCATCCAGGTAGCTGTCATAAGGCACAGCGTGGTTTCGGTCTGACCAAAGCCTTCCATCAGCCTGAGACCTGTTAATTCCTTAAACCGGTTGAACACTTCCGGATTGAGGGCTTCGCCTGCGGTGGTACAGTATTTTATCGATGAAAGGTCATACTTGCTGAGGTCTTCTTTGATAAGGAATCTGTAAATCGTCGGCGGAGCGCAGAATGTGGTTACCTTGTATTTCTCTATTCTCTTTAGCAATTCATCCGGATGAAATCTGTCAAAGTCAAAGACAAACACAGCTGTTTCGGCAAGCCACTGACCGTATAATTTCCCCCAGACAGCCTTGCCCCATCCGGTTTCGGAAACAGTCAGGTGCAAACCTTCAGGGTCCACGTTATGCCAATAAACCGCCGTAGGGATATGGCCAAGCGAATAATAATGATTATGAGCCACCATTTTGGGCATGCCCGTTGTGCCTGACGAGAAATACATCAACATTATTTCTTCGGCTTTCGGCCTGTCTTCACCGGTTGGGGGCACGAAATCAGGCGCTGTGGCTATTCCGTCTTCATAGCTCACCCATCCGTCTTTTTTTCCTCTTACAATAACCTTTATACTCAGGGTCTCGGTCTCATGCTGAGCCTCATCCACCAGATCAGATACATGCCCGTCGGCGGTACACACTATCGCCTTTATGCTGGCAGCATTCACACGGTAGACGATATCTTTCGTCATCAGCTGATTGGTAGCCGGAATGGCTATCGCTCCAATCTTGTGAAGCGCCATCATGCAATACCACCATTCATAATGGCGTTTAAGAATAAGCATGACTGCATCGCCTTTTTTTATTCCCAGGCTTTGAAAAAAGGAAGCGGTTTTATCGCTGTATTCTTTCATTTCCCTAAATGTAATAAACTTTTCATCTCCGGCTTCATTACACCAGACCAAAGCCAATTTTTCAGGTTTTTCAGCCGCTAACCTGTCGACTACGTCATAAGCAAAATTATAATACTCATCTTTTTTAAAACTTACCTTCTTAACACTTCCGTCTTCATTCAGTGTCTCAATCATGTACTCCTTATATAGTCTAGACATCAACCCATCCTCCCGTTCTGATCTCTTATTACCACTGCCAGAAACACGCAGTCTTTACCGTTTGTTGCTACCATACCGTGTTTCCGCGTTGCATCATAGTATACAGAGTCTCCTTCTTCCATAATAAATTCATGATCATCTATCCTGACCTTTAATGACCCGCTTAAGATATAGTCAAACTCCTGTCCGTCATGACTTCTCTGCAGGATTTCTCCCTTGTCGGCGGCTTCATCATAAGGAGCTTCCACAAGGAAAGGTTCGGCATTCCTGTTTTTGAATAAATATGCCAGGCTGTGATATTTAAAGCCTTTTCTGCGCTCGATCGCAAGTCCTCTTCCCTTTTTCACATGAGTATAGACTGAAAGTGTGGGGCTGCTGCCGGTCAACAGTTCACTAATGTCCAGACCAAGACGTACCGCAACCTTATAGAGGAAGGTAAAGGAAAAGTCTCTCTTGCCTTCCTCATAGCTTAAATATTCCTCTTCCGAAATCTCCACCAACTGTGCCATTTCCGCGGCAGAAATCCCAAAGTCCTCTCTTAAGCCCCGTATTCGCTGAGCAATCTCAATAATCATTTCATTCATACCTCATACCTCCTCAATTAATCAGCATAGATAGATAATAAAAAAGCCCATCCCAGCATATTTTTCCGCTGGGACGAGCTGATAACCCGTGGTACCACCCATTTTTAGCTTAAAAAAGCCCTCTTTGAGGTTCTAACAAACCCTTGCCTGTAACGTGGCTGACGCGCTACCTTACATTCGCTTTCAGGTAACGGGCTCCGGAGAGATGCCTGTAATTAAACTCCTGCCTGTTCGCACCAACCACAGGCTCTCTTTAAGGAAACCAATAATTACAGAGGCTCCTTCATTGCCTTTAAATATTATTATTTCTATATATAATACAATTTGAATCCTCTGTTGTCAAACAAAAAATCAACTCTTTTTTTCTTTAACGCTCTTAATAACCTTAAGACGGGAGAATTCTTCTCTTTCCTTCTCTCCCAATACATTTTCAATGGTCGAAGATATGCTTTCATATCTCGGGATTATTATGTTCTTTAGCGCATTTGTGCGTTTCATGGTTCGTCTGATATTTTGAGCCAGCCTGTATACGGAATTTTCAATTTCAGCCAATTGCGCTGTAAGGATTTTAACCTGTTCAAATTTTTTTCGCGCCGTATCAAGAGCGCCGTTAGTCTTGTGAAAACTGTACATGGGCTGCATTTTTTTTTCGTCGATCGATACTATCGGTATTTCAACGCCCATTATGCTCTGTTCCCTGATCTGAATACTCTCTTCCTCAGGTATGGCAAATCCAATTTGCTGAACAACTGAAATACCCAGGCTGATGTTGGCATCCTGAAGAGCTTTATAGGCCTCGGTGAATACTGTTAACATTTCATCGTTTACTTTCCTGGCCTTATCTATCATGTTCATCATTTCCCGAACCAGGATATTACGCTTTTTCTCCAGCAAATCATAGCCCTGCCGGGATAAAGCAAGAGAATTCCTGGCCCTTATCAGGTTTCCTTTTGTGGGAAATAAATTCATATCCATAGGTCAGAAATCCCCTTTCCTTGATTCGGGAACCGTATAGTACTTATCAATGATCTCGGGTGAAAGGCGATCCAGTTCCTCTTTGGGCAATAACCTCAATAATTCCCAGCCAAGATCAAGAGTATCTTCTATACTCCTGTTTTCCCGGAAATCCTGTGCTATGAATCTGTTTTCGAATTCCCGTCCGAAATTCATATATAGCTTATCGATGGGACTTAGTTCTTCCTCACCGATGACAGACGCTAAGGCCCGCACCTCCTGTACTCTTGCATAGGATGCGAAAAGCTGGTTTGCAACCTGTGGATGGTCTTCCCTGGTATACCCTTCTCCAATGCCGTCCTTCATAAGACGGGACAGGGACGGAAGAACATTGATTGGCGGATATACACCTTTTAAGGCGAAGTTTTTGTCCAAAACTATCTGGCCCTCGGTTATATATCCCGTCAAATCAGGAATGGGATGGGTTATATCATCATTGGGCATAGTAAGAATAGGGATTTGGGTTATAGACCCCTTACAGCCCTTAACCATTCCTGCCCGCTCATAAATTGAGGCCAGGTCACTGTATAAGTATCCCGGATAACCCTTCCTGGAAGGTATTTCTCCCTTGGAAGACGAAATCTCACGCAGCGCTTCTGCATAAGATGTCATGTCAGTCAAGATCACCAGCACATGCATTCCTTTATCATACGCAAGATATTCAGCTACAGTTAAAGCGCACCTTGGAGTAACTATTCTTTCTACTACGGGATCATTAGCCAGATTCCTGAACATCACCACTCTGTCTAAAACGCCGCTTTTTTGAAAGCTTTGTTTAAAGTACTCCGCAACGTCATGCGTAACGCCCATAGCTGCAAAAACCACAGCAAAGTTTTCATTTTCGGCATCGGTAATTTTTGCCTGCCGAACAATCTGAACCGCCAGTTGATTGTGAGGCAGGCCGCTTCCGGAAAACACCGGCAGTTTTTGTCCTCTTATAAGGGTAATAAGCCCGTCAATAGAGGATATGCCAGTCTGTATAAAATTCCTGGGGTATAACCTCATAACCGGATTAAGAGGTTCCCCGTTGATATCCCGGCTCTTTTCCGGAAAAATATCTCCCAGGCCGTCTACAGGTCTTCCGATCCCATCCAGCACTCTTCCCAAAAGCTCCATAGAAAGAGGCATTTTCAACGGTTTCCCAAGAAGCCTGGAACGTGTATTCTCAAGAGAAATCCCGCGAGTTCCCTCAAATACCTGCACTACACACATTTCTCCGTAGATTTCTATTATCCTGCCCAGTCGCTTATTCCTGCCTACTGTGATTTCCACCATTTCTTCGTAGGAAGCATCTTTCACTCCGTCAATTACTACCAATGGTCCGGAAATCTCTTTTAAACCCATGTATTCAACATTCATACTTTTCACCCCTCCGGAAGACTTTATCCCAGTGCTTCAGCTGTCGGTAAAATTAAGGGGACATCTTATTTCCTATATTCAGCTTCTATTTCTTCAAGAGTTTTTTCAAGTCTCCCGTTTAAATCTTCGAAAGCGCCGAAATCATCATTGGGTATATTGTATTTGATTCGTGTAAGCTCTTCGAATGCGCCGGATTTTCTTATGACAGACACCGGTACGCCGATTGAAACAAGCTTAACGGCTTTCTCATAAAACCGCAAAATAGAATCCATCATCAGGTACTGTTTCTTAACCGGAACATAGGTATCCTGTTCATGGTACGCATTTTGCTGTAAAAACCCCTGCCTGATAGCTCTGGCTGTTTCCAGAACCAGCTTCTGCTCATCAGGAAGTATATCGCTTCCAATTAGTTTGACTATGTCCAGCAGCTTTTCTTCTTCCTGCAGGATCCGGCTTATTTTAGCTTTCTTATCCATGAATTCAGGATGAGCATTCACGCTGTACCATTCGGAAAGATCCTGGCTGTATTCACTGTAACTGTTGGTCCAGTTGATAGCCGGATAATGCCGTGTATATGCCAGGGCTTTATCCAGAGCCCAGAAGCATCGTACGAATCGTTTCGTGTTCTGGGTAACCGGTTCTGAGAAATCTCCGCCCTGGGGGGATACCGCTCCTATTATTGAAACTGACCCTTGCGTTTTGTTGAAATTCTCGACCCGCCCGGCCCTTTCATAGAATTCGGAGAGCCTGGAGGGCAAATATGCCGGAAAACCCTCTTCCGCCGGCATTTCCTCAAGCCTGCCTGATATTTCTCTGAGAGCTTCAGCCCAGCGGGATGTGGAATCGGCCATGATAGCCACATCATACCCCATATCACGATAATACTCGGCTAAAGTGATCCCGGTATAAATAGATGCCTCTCTAGCGGCAACAGGCATATTGGAGGTGTTTCCTATCAACACGGTCCGTTCCATCAACGGCCTTCCGGTTCGTGGATCCACCAGCTTCGGAAAGTCCTCAAGAACCTCGGTAATTTCATTTCCGCGTTCTCCGCAGCCGACATACACAATGATGTCAGCATTGGCCCATTTGGCAAGCTGATGCTGGGTAAGGGTCTTACCGGTGCCAAAGCCTCCCGGAATAGCCGCCGCTCCTCCCTTTGCCATCGGGAACAGTGTATCAATAACTCTTTGACCCGTAATAAGAGGTATGTCCAAAGGCAGCCTGTGATAATACGGTCTTGGTTCCCGCACAGGCCATTCCTGGACAAGCGAAAGGCTATGTAGCGTTTTGCCGTCTCTAACCTTAACTATAGTTTGGTCAATATTATATTCTCCGTCTCCGACGGCTTCGATCACTTCCCCCTTTATTCCGGGAGGTACCATTATCTTATGGATAACCGACTCAGTCTCCCTGACCTCGGCAATAAACTCCCCCTGGTTTACATAATCACCGGGCTTTGCCAGCATCCTGACATGCCAGAGTTTATCCCTGTCCAGGTTATCCATGACACTGCCTCGTTTTATGAATATGCCTGTGTTTTCGGCAATTTTTACCAGGGGTCTCTCAATGCCGTCAAAAATATTTCCGATAATACCCGGTCCTAATTTAATGGTAAGGGGTTTCCCGGTGGATATTACAGGCTCACCCGGCTTGAGCCCGGTAGTGTTTTCATAAACCTGAACAATGGTTTCAGTTTCAAAAACCCGGATAACTTCCCCGATAAGCTTGTCATGGCCCACCAGTACCATCTCGTACATTTGAAACGCATGGTTGCCTCGAACTTTTATAACCGGACCGTTTATTCCATATATTGTTCCATGTGATGAGTTTTCCATCTGTTCACCCTCTGCTTTGAAAGACTAGCTATTAGTCGAAAGAAAGTCCGTAGTTTTCTAAAAACGAAGCTTTCTCCTGATTCAGCCCGTTAGCGAAGGAGTAGTTATACAAAAGCCCCTTAGTCTTATTGCATATGATAAAGCCGCCTAAGAGCTGTTCTTCACTCTCGGACAACTGGAATCTGTTTCCCGTTTTAGTCCTGATTTCTTCGATAATCGGCAGATCATCACCGTCCGCATAAATCAGGATTTCTCCCGGGCCGATTACCTGCAGGCTGCTCAAAATCCTGTCAATCAAGTAGTTCTTATATTCATCCGTGTTTTTGAAGGCTTTAAGCTTTTCCTCAACATTGGAGAACACCTGCCGTATGATTTCTTCCCGGCGGTTAAAGAGTTTTTGCTTGCCTGCCAGTATAGCTTTCGACACCTCTTCATTGCAATCCCTCTCAATAATGTCCAGGGATTCATGAATTTGCTCATAGGCCTTTTTTAATAATTGAAGCTCCCTTTCGGCGATGGTGGCGTCGCTGTCCTTATTAGCCTGTAATATTGTTTTCTTTTTCCTGGCATCGGCTTCTCTCATAACCATATACGAGAACCTTCTTAATTTATCCTCTATTTTTGCCATAAACATCTCCAACCTCTTAGCCCCACGACTGTTGGGCGGGAATTAAACCATATACTTCCTGTCATAATTTAATTCCGATTGCCTCGTTTATAATCTTCATGATGTGATCCGGCCGGCGCCTTGTACCGTGCCTGTCAGGGATCTCAACAATCAGCGGTCTTGAATAATTCAGCTTAATATCTGAAATAACATCGGGAAACATGTCAGCTGCTAATTCGGTAATAAGAATTATTCCAATATCTTTATCTTCCATGGTTTTTTTCAAAGCATCCATAGCTTCCTCCCGGCTGTGAACAATCACGCCGTCAATGCCGGCAAGCCGCATACCTATTTTTGTATCGATATTATCGCTTATAAGAAACATCTTCATTTTTAAGAACCTCAATTAAGCATTCAGAATGAGGATCGATACTATAAGGCCGTAAATGGCGATACCTTCAGCCAGACCTACAAATACGAAAGCTTTACCAAAGATTTTGGGATCCTCGCTTAAAGCGCCTAATGCAGCCGCTCCGCTGGATGCGACGGCTATACCGGAACCTATGGCCGAAATGCCTATAGATACGGCGGCAGCAATATATTTAAGTCCTTCCGCCGATTGAGCCGCATTACTGCCGGCTTCCTCCGCAGCAAAAGCAGTTATCCCGCCTGACAGCAATACTATGGTCGCTACAATAATGATACCCGCCAGGGCAGTAATGTTCATACCCATAAGCTGCTTGTAGTTTTTGCCTTTGATTCCCTTGTTAACACAGGTAACTCCTATGCCTACCGTTGATAGAACCAGAGCAATTGCGATTATCAGTACAAATTCCATAAAATGACCTCCGTTACCTTTTAATTTTTATTTCCGCCGTCAGAATCCTGTCAGCTGATTTCATTTATTCATCAGTAACCCGCACGGGTTTGAATTCATATCCTTCGCCAATATAATACCGGCCGAACATCTCATAAAACTCCAGGCGCATGCACTGGATCCCTACAATGAGACCTTCAAGACCTATCGTTATTATATTGCCGATAATAATAATCAAAATTCCGCCTATTCCTCTCATCATTCCGTACAGAGTCCAAACCGCAAGGGAAAGACCTGCGTGATTGAGGGCAAAAGCACCGACTCTTGCAAAAGAGACCGTACTTGAAAAGAAGGACAGCAAAGTCTCGAATATATCAAACCCCGACTCAACAAAGTAAATTCCTTTTTCACTCGGCATGATGTGATCTTTGCGCAAGATCAAATTTTCCAGGGGCTCTTTGAAGAGAATCATCAGGGTAGGGATAATGACCACCGGTATCAGGACTAATCCTGACAGTATGAATCGTCCTGTCTTAATATAAATCAATATGACGATTACGAGTCCCCCATAGAAGAGCAGACCCGCAAGGCCGTTTTTATCAAATAATAATTTCCCCCATTTGCGCATCCTGATGCAGTTTATCATGTTCGCAATCATGGTTATTATTATAATAAATGCGCCGTATCCCACAGAGACGTAGAGTATCGTATTTATGTTGGTCTTGCTGTGAAGAGGGCTCATCCATACGGGCTTTAAAATCTCTTCATTGCCGAATACACTGCCGTACACAAACCCGAAAACGACTGAAGAAATTCCTACGTAAACCATCACTCCCCCCAGGGGCATTTTTTTTACTTTATACAGTATAAGCCCGAGAATTGCGATAACAGCACCCTGCCCGACATCTCCGAACATGAACCCGAACATCAGCACAAAGGTAATGCATAGCAAAGGGGTGGGATCAAGTTCTTTTGCAGATGGCAGTCCATACATCGTAACCAGGCTTTCGAAAGGTTTAAAAAACCGGTTGTTTTTCATAACGGTGGGCGGAACCGCGTTAATGACGCAGTCAGGATCTTCACATCCAAGGACTATCCGGTCCGCGGCATCAACTTCTTTCGCAAGTTTATCATAATCGGCACTCGGCATCCAACCAACCAGGAAAAAGGTTTCATTACTGTGGGAGCAATATTTTTTCACCTCATGTAACTTGTTAAAATAAACAACTTTATGGAACAGTTTCGAAAATTCCTCTCTTTTGGATTCCAAATACTCATCCATGTTCTTTTTATCCTGCTGCAGCTTTTCCTGCAACCGGATGATCTCAGCCTTCATTCTTTCAGAAGTAATCTTCGGAGTTCCTTTAACATCCCCGGAAATCCTCACACGGTTAAATCCCATGGTTGCAAAAACATTGTCGATAACTTCGGATTCCGACGCAGGCATAAAGTATGAAAGCCATATGCTTTCATCATCTTCCGAAACCGGCACCACAATGACATCCAATTCTTCAAGATATTTCTTCTGCCGGTTGTACAAATCCCTGGGGACCGTTCCAAAACGGAATTTCATAAACGTAAAGTGAAAAAGCTCATCAATATCGATATTAAGGTTTACCAGCGGACGTATCTGTTTAATAATCTGCTCTCTCTCCCTGATAGCCGCCTTGTCTGCCTCCGACTCTTTTCTGAAGCCTGATATTTTATCCTCAATTTCGCTGACAAAAGCTTCTGCTTCTGTCGTATCAAAGGGTGTCATGAGCTCTTTCTCTATTGCCTCTTTATCATATGTTTCTATACTTACATGAAAATGTTCATTAAGCACCTTAATTCTTTTTAGCAGATTATCAAGTGAGTTATCATCTTCAAAGGGAATTAAGCCCGGAACATTCAGCTGTTTATAGGCGGGCTCAAGTTGAATATTCCCATTGATTACATGCTTAAGTACAAATTCATCTGTTTTGCTTATGGGACCCATAACCCTGATATGTTTCATTTGTTCAACTGCCATAGCCTTATCCTTCTCCTATATATTCATTCCAATAACAAATTTCCGAGTTTCTTCCTCTGACAGCCCATACCTGATACATTCAATGATCGTAATGATATTTGTAATTTCCAGCTCTTTCAGTCTCAGGTACGAAATTATACATGCCACAGAAAAGGGCTGTCTTCTGAAATATGTTCTGTGAAACTTATAAATGTATTCCAGATAATTATGCTCAAAAAACAGCTGATTTTGATCTTCAAACAGAAAACTGTACGGCGATTTCTTCAGGACAGCCAAATATTCGTCAGAATTTTCCGCATTTATCAACTCGTCTGTCGTCTTCCTGCCGAGTTTGCCTGTGATATGCACCATATAGCTTCTTATTAACTCATTGGGAAAATCGTAGAAATATTTGCTTCTGTATATCCACAATATGTTAAGAATATCGGCTTCAGTTTCCATCATCTCCTTTACAATATCCCTGTCGGCCTTATCCGGAAGTTTTCCAAAAGCTGTTTTCAGACTTCTAATATAGTAAAGATCCAAAGTCATTTCCATGTTAAAAAGGCGCATCTCTCCACTATCATAAATGAATGGCTTCAATAACTCATAATAGCATGTACCGTAGAGTCTCGAAAGGAATTCCTCCAAATCCCTTGAAAGAGCGAGTTTCGGTATATCCAGGGTATCATTTCCTGTCAGGAACATTAATGATTTTTCCAATACGGAATACTCCACATGTCCTGCCTCAAATGCTCTTAAAATCAGCTTAAGGCTTTCAATCTCGATTTTCCTGAAATATACGTTTATGAATTCCTTTAATTTACTGCCGGCAAATTTACAGAATTTGGAGTAGTCGGTCATTATATCTTTCTTTAAAGCATTTTCCAGGTTTACTCTGTGAACATCATTCTCATCGATTTCGGCAAGTATCGTGCTGTAACGGGTATTATGCTTCAGGTATGCCAATATTTCGCTGACACGCTTTTTCTGTATCAGGGCATTATAATCATACCGGTTTAACAGTTTTCCAAACATAGCTCTCGATTTGCCCGACAATGCGCCGTATTTTATTTCTTTCAGCATAACATCACCTTCCGAGAATCCGGTCAAAGATTTGATTCTCCCAGGTCTCCCGGTTATTTTCCACATAAGCCTCAAGGGCCTGTATCCTTTTATCTGTGGTTTCATTAATTTTTCTGATCTTTTCATCGGCCTCAGAACGGATTTTTTGTCTCAGCTCCTCAATCTTGTGATTGGACATTTCGGTAATATTTTCTTCCAGGCTTTTTAGTTTTTCACCGGTATCCTTCCTTATTTTTTCAACTTGTTTATCCCCGCCTGCCATAATGTTCTGAGCCTCATGCTCTATTTCTATTATTTTCTTAATTATTTCCTCCATAAATTTACCGTCCTGACAGATGTTTTTTATTATCTTATGGATTTTAATTTTAGTTTTTCCATTAAAGAGTTTCAATTTATATATTCTTCAATTTTATATTAGTTTTATAATAAAATTATAGTCATTTTTTTGCTGTTATCAGCAAATAGTGTTGAATAATTATACATCAATATGTATAATTATTAGATAATGAATGATAGGAGGCGGTTTATATGACCTTAGAGGAAATAATCGCATTGGATAAAAAATACTATTTGAACACTTTTGGGGACAGGCTGCCGGTTTGTTTTACCAGGGGTGAAGGAATGAAACTATGGGACCTGGACGGCAAAGTTTATTACGATTTTCTTGCAGGTATCGCTGTAAATGCCCTTGGACACTCCCATCCGGCACTTGTTAATGCAATTGTTGAACAGGCTCAAAAATTTATTCATTGTTCCAACTATTACTACATTGAATCCCAGGCTAAGCTGGCTCAACTCATAGTGGAGAATTCCTGCTGTGATAAGGTTTTTTTCGCCAATAGCGGCGCTGAAGCCAATGAAGGAGCCATAAAGCTTGCCCGCCTCTATTACAGGAAAAAAGGATTCCCGGAAAAATTCGAGATAATTACTCTGGAAAAATCATTTCACGGAAGGACCCTGGCAACATTGGCCGCCACAGGACAGGAAAAATACCAAAAGAATTACTGTCCTCTTACCCCAAAGTTCTTAAGCGTTCCAATGAATGATATAGCTGCTCTTGAACGCGCTATAACAGAATATACATGCGCGGTCATGCTGGAGCCGATACAGGGGGAAAGCGGCGTTAATCCCGCTAACGTGGATTATATAAAGCAAGTTCGCAAACTTTGTGATGAAAAAGGAATATTGCTTATTTTTGATGAAGTACAGTGCGGCCTTGGAAGAACAGGTAAGATGTTCGCCTATGAACATTTTGGCGTGGAGCCCGATATTTTCACATTGGCCAAGGCTCTCGGAGGAGGTTTCCCAATCGGCGCCCTCTGCGCCAAGGAGCCTGTTGCCTCAGCCTTTGAACCCGGCGACCACGGTTCTACCTTCGGCGGCAACCCCCTGGCCTGCAGCGCAGGCTATGCGGCACTGTCTACAATCATAAACGACAGGCTTTATGAAAACTCGGCCGTCATGGGGGATTACTTTATCGGCCAGCTTAACAGTCTCACGGAAAAGTACGGCATCATCAAAGAAGTCAGAGGCAAAGGACTTATGATAGGCGTTGAACTTTTCCAGCCCAAAGCTGTGGAAGTTAAGCTTAAATGCCTTGAATCGGGTTACCTGATCGGTTCGGTGGGAGACAATATCATTCGCATGCTGCCGCCTTTAATTGTTTCCAAGGAAGATATTGACGGGTTTATTGGAGCTCTTGACAACATTTTTGAAAAACTGTAACGGAACAAAATACCCCTGTTATGGTACGGTGCCTTAAACAGGCTTCCCGTAAATTATCGCACTGCGTATAAAGATTATTGATTTTTGTAATCTTTCCGCAGTGCGTTATTATTTCAGTCGGCTTAATTTTGTTTTTATACTTTATATGCAACATGACAAGCATAACTGCATACAATTTGATGAGATGTTTATTACGGGGAAAGCAGAATTCGTAATCTGTCGGCATGTCTGAACCAAAGCTGACAGTAAGGATTCTATGATGTGGTGGAGTTATGTCAGGAAATTATAATATGTTTGACAGATTAGGCGGCAACATTCAAAAGAAAAAACTTGAGAAA
>ERZ773359.3331-NODE-3331-length-18598-cov-7.981502_pt1 | contig 18598 bp, 18 predicted proteins | sample MGYA00374955_ERZ773359 | MGnify/ENA primary metagenome ERZ773359 (study PRJEB29098, sample SAMN04486028) | biogas fermenter metagenome | study: EMG produced TPA metagenomics assembly of the Biogas fermentation microbial communities from Germany - Plant 4 DNA1... | reverse complement strand
TATAAAGATTGTGTTGAAAAGAAAGAAACTGCCCTTGTTAAAGCCGACCCTAAATTCAAAGAAAACCTGTTTAAGCTGGTAGATAAATTCGAATCTATGAATGACGTTACTAAAATGTATCAAGAGGCAGAAAAAGCTAAAGAGAGCATTAATAAAGCTAAGAGAGAAATCATTAAAACTTTATGGTGCTACAAGATGGCATGCTTAGTAAATGGAGATTATACAGCATTTAAAGTACCTAATTCAAAAGATTGGACTCCTCTGAAACCACTTAAGAATGGCATGACATATATCTGTAACGACCCTGATGATTTAGTAATGAAAGTTTCAGGTATAGAGTTAATCTAATCAGTTAAGTAAAAGGTTTAGTAGATACGCAGCTGGGCTTATCAGTAGATGGGTTCAGCTGTGTTTCAATTTAAAAGACAAGTTATAAAACTATATAATAGTAGTTGATAAAATAAACTGGTGGTGATGGTATGAGGTATGGCTTTAACGATATTTACAATAATAGCATGTATGAAACTGGGTATGTAATTTATATAGCCGGACCTTATCCTATATTTAATAATATAGTTATAGATACAGTTCGTGAAAGATGTAAGGGAAGCTTAGAAGAAATAGACAAGCAAGCACTTGAAGAATTTGTATCTGAATTTGCAACATCAAAATACGAAGATAATTATAGAGGTTTATTATCATTTGATGAATTTATCAATGTTGTAAAAACTCCTCCAGTTAATGGTAAGTGGTTTTGTCATGTGGACTATTCTTATATGACAAAGAAACAGAAAGAGGCTTTAAGCAGATATTATAAGAAACCACTTGAAAACGGGGTATTAGTTGTAAGTATACATGAGTGGAAAAATTATAGGGAGATAGTGAAGAGCAAGGTAATAAGTCAACATAAAAATACTCATGTAATACAGTTAAGTTTTCCTAATAGGTCAATGCTCAAGACTTTAGTAAGCAACCAGTTTAAGGAGAGAGGGGTTAAGGTAGCCGAGCAAGCAGTAGAATTATTCATTATGAGAATGAGTAATGCTTATGACCAGTATCAAGATGTTATAGATAATATATGTAACAGCATGGGGAATACTGGAGAATTAAGCTACTCTGACATGGCAATAAAAATGAGAGGCATAGAGAACTATGTCTTAGATGATTTTATAGCGGAACTAACGAAACCCATGAATAGTAAAAAGGTAGTTAAAAAGAGACGCATATATAAAATGCTAAATGCACTTGTATCTGATAGTAGTGCAAGAGAAGTAGTAAATAAGTTAAGGTATAAGATAGACGATTTAATTGAAATGAGAATACATATCAATAACGGTAATATACCAGTTTTAGTTAGATATAGTGTTGAGAAAGTTAAAGGCAGAATAGGTGAGGACAGCAGGGTTTATAAATTAAGTGATTATGCTTTCAAAAGATATGCTTATTTAGCTAGCTTAACAAGCTTAAAAGATTGGTATTATATGAAATTAATATTAAGTAATGTGCAGCAAAGCTGGAATGAAGCCCAAAATATGAAAGCTTTATTAGCTTTAATTCACAGACATGTCATCTCAACAGACAGGTTAATGAACGATATAGGAGTAAAAAATACTCTTGACGAGAATTTAGTAGCACTTAATAGTGTGTTCTATAATCCTTATATTAAGAGAGTAGATATAAATAAATAAAGAAAGATGGAAAAACAGGAGGTGTGATTATGGCAAAAGAAAGATTGTATTTAACAGCGATATCAATTCATAGAGGGGTTATTCAGGTCATTATGCCAGATGGTAATATAGCCTTATATGCTCAAAGAGGTATTAAGAAATTAACTCCTGACGAAGCAAAAGCAGCAATTCTTAAAGGTATACTAGAACCAAAGGTGTTTGATTTACCTGAATTACCGCCTTATATAAGCATTTCTTTTGAAGACTCTTCAATACAAGGTAGGGCTGTAGCAAGTTTTAATAAAAATGTCATTTATAAATAATTTTGAGGCTTTATATGAACAACTTGGTATATAGTGGTATGTATACCAAGTTGTTCAAAATAAGGGGAAATAGGTAGTTGAGATACATTGGGTAAAAATTATATATACGTAACGATATGCGTTAGTGTATTTTTACTACAAATTTACTATATAAAAAGAGGTTTGAAATTTGGGTGGAAAATATTTATTAATTAATCAGCATCTAATAATTTTTAATAACAATTGGATTTCTGAATTAATTGAAAGTAGTGGGGTAGGTATCTATAGAGTATCAGCTAGAGAATAGGAAATTTGGTATTAGCTCCTTCTAAAGTACTGGAAGAATTTATAGGAGACTTTAATATCAGTGCAGAGTTAGCGTATAATATAGATAGCAAACATGGGGATATAATCAAAGAATATCATGCAATAGGTGTAAATATTAAATAATATATACCATTATATAGCTAGTTTATCTAATATTAAAACCTTTATATAATAGTGGGTAGTAATTTAAAAATCGGGAGGTTAAGGTGATGGTAGTAAGCTTAGTTTTTAAGGATAGGCATAATGTCAATACAGACAGCTATGGAAATTTCTTATATTCAGGTAAAAAATTAAATATAAAAAATATTCCGTTTGTGAGATATCGCTTTGAGAATTTTGTAGAGAGCGATATAGAGTACATAAAGAAGATGATGGGCATCTTTAAGCATTCAACACATCTGGCAGAGGTAATCGTAAAAGACGGATATGAGGAACAGCTTTATATGTTGAATAGCAACTTTGAAAAGTTGGCTGTATTTTTATATTTACCAGTATACGACAGCCATGTAAAAAGCTTTGTGCTAACAGAACATGAGAAAGAGTTGCTAGGGAAGTTGGTAGGAGCTTCCTATATATACGATAGGATTATGTTAAAAGATTGTAGCAATAGCTTACACTTAGTATCAGCTAACAAACTTCGCAGAGAGATATACCAGATTACCGGGTTTAATGAACAAGAGATTGGCATATGCTCTTCACCCTTATCGTTCGGTCCAGATGCCTGTTTGACAGCTATTAGGGCTCGTGCTTTATCTTCTATTTACGGACAGAGTGAAGAGTGCGCATTACCAAGTGCTAATCACGAGTCTATGAATTGCTGTGGATGTATTAAATATATCGTAGTAGAAAATGATTTAGAGGCTCCTGTAACTAATGAAAGCAAGAAAAGGAGTATTAAGGTTAAAAAGGAAAAACCTGTTGAGGATAGTAATAACGAGGAAAAGAATGAAGATAAAAACACTAAGAAAAAACGGAGTGGGAAAGTTATAAGTGCTTGGTAAATATGGCAAATAGTAGAATTAAATAAGTATAATAGGCACGGTGTAATTTATATTATGCCGTGTCTTTATTTTTAAGTATTTTATGTAGTGTGCGTAGTGTACTAATATTTATGCTTCTTGACAATCAAATAAAAATGACAAGCAAGAGGTTTATATGGAGTTAAATTGTGTGAAAATTGGATTAAATTGTCTGAAAATTAGATTAGTTTAAAATTTTTGGAAATAAGAAGCTAATTTTTAGAAATTGTGGATTGAAAATTTTAAAAAAATTCGAAAAAAACGTTGACAAGTTATATAAAAGGGTTTATAATAAGTTATGTAAGGTAAATGAAGAAAAGACGTGGTTAAAAAGTTGCGAGCTTTTAAATCACGGGAAGTATTTAAAATTTATTTAGGAGGTAACATGGATGATTAGTACATTACGTAGAGAGAATGAGAGAGTTAACTTAGGAACAGTTGCGGGCATTGATAATGTAATGAGAGACGTAGAGAGTAACAGAGAGTTTACCAGTTATATTGAAGAGAATTATGAGAGACTTGTTAAAGAAGTTATAAAGTTTGGAATCAATCCAGAGTTTGCAGTTGACCTTATCAATGATGTATGGCAGTCATACAAAATTGACGAGGCTAATAACAACTGTTATAATGCTGAAAAAGGTAACAAAGATGGCTTTATCAGTGTTGAGCAAGCCGTGTATGGCAGAATTAAAAGATACTCTCAGAATAAGAGATATCATCGTATTACAGAAGCGCCTAAATATAATGAGCATACTAAAAAGTACGAGGTTAAAGAAATTCCTGCTAGTTTTAATTCTGAAGATTTGGATAATATGACTGCATGTCAAAAACAATATGCTTTGATGGGTAGTTATGACGAGTTATCTGTAGTTGAGGATAAGTTAGCTTTAGCAGAAAATATTCAATATTTATTAGGGTTTGGCAATAGGCTTGGTATGCCGGTATTGAACGTTATAGAAGTTTTGTTGAAAATGAGGAACAATTTATCAAACATTGATATGTCTCTTTTTAATGGGTTTAGAGAAGCTGGCAGAGAATTCAGAGAAGCATTTTCTATTGTACTCACTGCAGCTATGAGAGACCCGGATTTCTTTGAAGAAGCTTTTGCTAAGGCAAGAGCTGAATTTGAATCTGTTCATGATGTAATAGCACAATCAATGTAGATAGTGTTCCTCTGCATGGCAAAGGGGGACTGCGCAAATGTATTGTAAAGCTCTTACATACTACAACATGTTGGAAATGCCTGAAAAAGAGAGCAATGATTGGGATAAAAGGACTGTTCAATTTATTATAAACAATTATAATAAAGTGCGGAAAATGGTAAGGGTCATGGCTAAAGGGGTACCCGATTACCAAATAGACGATATAATGTCTGATGTCGTAATGTATTTTAAAGATGCTGATGATTATGATATAGAAAGAGCATACAATGAGTCTACTGATACATACTTATCTTTAGAGGGCTATATATCTGTCGGTATTAAGCATTGTATTCAAAGATACAAAACAGATAGCTATGGACATGAAAAACATTTGGTACATAGTACTTTAATAACAGAGGACGGCGAAAAAGATTTATTTGATACCATTGAGGATAGGTCTTCTTTAGATAGAATGGATTGTATCGGTTATGATTTAGAAAATGCTTTTAATTCAGTAAGATGTTTGAGATATAAATACGGCATAGACATTTATATGGTTATATACTTGCGGATGTTAACAGGTAATGACTCTGACTTATATTTCAATGTGCTTGAGGCATTAGGCATTTCAAAAAGAGAGTTATCGGATATTCAAAGAAAAATGAGCCGAGAGTTAGATATGCAATATTTAATAAAAACTATATGCTTACATGATAAGGAGAAGGTTTTACAAGAAATAGAGAAGTACGTATACGGACACCAGAAAATTAAAGAAGCTGTGGCAATGGTTATGGTATGATGGGCATAAAAATAACACCTTAAAGTCTTTGAGGTGTTATTTTTATGTCTATAATTATGACTAGTTAATATTGTGTGGTGTAATTATTAAAAATATAGTTAGGAGTTGAGATAGATGACATACGGGGAATTGTATACTAGATTGTCTTATGAAACAGCTTTTATAGCTTTCTTTAAGAAAGATGGTTCAGTTAGATTAATGTTAGGAACAAGGAATTTAAAAACAGCAGCATTGGAACATGGTAATTTAAGTACAGCTTTAGCTGGGCATGATAAAAGGTGTAATATCAAAAACGGAAATTTATCTGTAGTAGACTTAGTATTAGGTGAGTGTAGGTCATTTAATATAGAAAGACTGATTAAGATACATTGGTTGGGAGAAATAGATACTCAAGAGAAATACGATGAAGCTCTTAGGAAGTTTAAAGAGTTAAAGGAGAAGTTTGAAAACGAAAATAGAAGCATCAATTTAGATTTATTGACAGATTAATGAATGAAAGGAGATAGGCATGCAGTTTATTAGACAAGATACGAAAATAGACAGTAAAAGTATAAATAAATTACTGAATACTTATGGTAAATCACAAGTTGGTTTAAATCCTCAAGCTATTGCTGATGATATAAATAGATTAAATGAAGAGGCGAGTAATTCAAAAAATAAGATATTTAAAAAGAATTGTAGCAGATTAGTGAATTATTTAGAGGGTGTTTATAACATAGCAGTTAATAAAGGAACAATTAATTTAGAATTTAAACATGATGGAAAATATATAGTTTCCAACCCAATAGAGGTTAGAAAATTTAAGTATTTCAATATACAGACAGTAGATTATTTTAACATCACGAATAAATCTGTTATTGTTTTGGATTATAGTAAGTTAATGGACGGATTAGCTCTAGAAATGGGGTATATAGACTTAGGGTATGGGTTGGGTGATATAGAAGAAAGACTTGGAGACGTTGGCATTGTAGCAACTTATGATGCAAGTAATTTGGGGGAATTGCTTGAGGATAATTTATATTATAGCTTATATGATTTAAGAATAGGAGATAGTCCATATATTGCACCTGACAAAAGATGTGCTTACGATTACTTTGGAGAGAAGGTGAGCGACAGTATAAGCTATATAGGGATGTTAGATAGTAGTTCCCGTAAAATAATGGGTCTCGTAACTTACGACATATTGACAAAAGCCTTTAACCATAAATTAAACATAGAACTAGCAGCGGTATATGAAGATTCATTGGTATTACTTGTATCTAAAGAGTTTAATGCAGAGGACATTAGTAACAAACTAGCTGAAGCAGAAGTTATTAGATTATTCGGACGTAAATTTTCCTTTAAGCCAACTATTACAGTTTATTAAACGGGAGGTAAGCAATAGAAATGGGATCTAAAAAAGTAGTATATTGTCATTTTTCGTTTAGAAGACCAAAGGATAAACCCTATGGTATATTTGCGACTGCTATATATGCAGATGAAGAGGGAAAGCAACTATTAGCCGAAAGAACAGTAGCATTGTCATTATGGCAAGACCATCAACATATAACTGCAATACAAGCTTATAGTAATGCATTGGAATCTATTTGGCATTGGCAAGCTAAGATGCAAAAATACAATGTAACAACTGTAATGCTTGTAACTGATAATAGCACCTTGGCTGGATGGATACTAAATCCAAATAAAAATAAGAAATATACGCCTTGGATGCAAAAAGCAGTTGAGCCTTACAGAGTTGGCGGAAAAAAGGAAATAAAGCTAGGGGTAGGTTTATGTGAACCTAGAGCATCCGAAAAATCTCATAAATTCTGCAGAGAAGATTTAATATGTAACAAAAGACCAACGGAGGTTAAAGCTAGTTATAAGGAAAGTAAGCTAGATGTTGGCAACAATTATAAAACGATTTTAGATATTTTGAATGAAGGTAAGCCAGAGGGATTAGAGAAAATACGGGAGATATGAATTAAATGCATTGTTAATATGCATTTAGTCAAAATGGCAGAATGGTTAGATACGAAGTGCATTCTGCCATTTATTTGTTGTCAGCAGTTATGAGAACATTTTACAAGACCTAAAAATAATTTTGAATAGTTATTTTTAAAAATTGAGCGGCAAAGGGAAAGAGAGTATTTGAGTAAAGAGAGTATAGAGAGAATTATAGGATAATTTTCAATACATAAAAATTGAAAGGGGTGTCGTACCTTGATTACGACTGGTGAGTTCAAAACTCAAAGCGAATCATATGGTATAATATTAAATCATACAGAAAAACAGGCTGAATTAGTGATAGTATCAAATAATATGGTGTATTCTTCTTATAAGAAATTAGGTTCAGATGAATATTCCTATGGGAACAAGAGAGCAAAAGAAGTATTTAAGATTATTAACAATGGTTTAAAAGGATGTAGCTCAAAAAATAGTAGTGCTATTCCATTTGTAAAGGGAGCAGCAGCTTTATATAATTTTAAAAAGAGCAAAGTAGAGTATAAGATACAAAAGTTTAAAAATGAAATAGTTGGAGCAGAGATAACAGGACCTGATTTTTACTTGTACTTAACATTTACAGAGCAGAATTTAATGCCAAATAATATACCATACGTAAAATTAGCTAGAGAACTAACAGAGTTTAGAGAGGCTAAATCTATAGATGAAACTATAGTAGTCAGGACATTAGATGAGATAAGGCTTGAAAAAGATTTAACTTGGTTAGGATACAAGAAATATTACATAGTTAATGATGAAGCAACTGCTGAAAAGATATTTACTTTCTTGGAAAATTATAGAGGCCCGATATCATACGATACAGAAACCAGCGGACTGCGTATCAATATGTTTGGTAAGATAGGCAGTCCAATGAAGAAGATATTAGAAGATTATAACGCAGAACAGAGAATGAAAGGCGAAGAAGAGATTCGTGTAGACTACTTAGTAGGCATAATCTTCTGTGTTGAAAAAGATATAGCTTATTATTTCCCTTGCAAAAATAGAAAATTTAAAAACCTTTATGAAGATGTTAATAATCCTATAACCAAGAGAACTATACAGCTAATTAAAGCCAAGTATACCGTTGGCGAGTATAGATATAGAGAAGATGATATGGCAAGGTATATAAGGAATACGCCAGAAGACCAGTTAGGTTCTGATGTAATCCTTATGGAGAGATGCAGAAAGATATTAACAGAAGGGCATATTGTAGCTCATAATGGTTCTTTCGAATGGAAAGTTGGCTGGTTGTATCATATAGATACTAACTTAAGAGACGATACAATGATACTTCACCAGTTGATGTATAAATTTAGAACCACTACGAGCAATAGTGGAGAACCTTCTAACTTGAAATATTTGTCAAAGGTGGAACTTGGTGTAGACCAGCTTGAACTAAGTGACTTCTTTGTAGGATATACAGAAGAGGATGAAGGAGAGGTTCGTTCTAAGACTACAGGTAAAAAGAAGAAAAAGAAGAAACTTCAGATAGATTTCTCGTATATGGATTATGAAGGTGCAAGATGCTACGCTCCTGCCGACGGTGACTTAACATTTCATCTGTTTGTTAAGTATAAGAAAGACTTAGTAGAAAATAATAAGGAACTTGAGTACTTATATAATGTAGAGGTTATAGTAGCACGTGCAGTTGCATATATGGAATTCTATGGGCATCGTCTCAATGAAGAGAAAATAGAGGAAGTAAAAGAAAGTAACATTATGAGAATGATGGAAATAGAGTATAACTTTAGAAAAGAAATTAAATATGCATCTGAACGTGAGACTGACTTATACAATCAAATAGCTTATTATAGAGGAGTAGTAGAGAACTTAAATAAAGAGTTAAAAGAACTTACCAATAAGTTTGAAAATGCTGATAAAGCAGAACAACTCAATCTTCAAAAAGACATAGAGTTTAAGAAGGCTCAGATAAAAGACATAAGAAAGAAAGTTATTGATGTATGTGACAATTTGAGAAGAGAAATAGACTCTAGTGATAAAGTGCTTAATATGGCAGCGCCAGGTCAGGTGGCAGAAGTGCTATATAATATTTATGATTTATCACCTGATGAAGATGGTAAAAAATCAGTATCTAAAAAGGTACTTAAACAATATCTTAATCTAAAAGACGAAAATGGAAATCCAAAATACCCGTTAATTAACATGTATTCAGAGTGGAAGAAGTTAGAGACACTTGTATCTAAATTCTTTGATAATTTACAATACTATATGTATCCTGGCGGCTTTATCTTTAGTAGCTACGGTCAAATTAGTACAGCTACTGGTAGAATGAGTTGTTCTAAACCAAATGCTCAGCAGTATCCGAAAGATGTTACTGGAATAGTTATTCCAAGAGACGGTTGTGTAATGGTAGACGCAGACTTCTCTCAGATTGAGTATAGAACCCTAGTTGCTATGGCTAAAGAAACAGCTTTATTAGAGAAGTTTACAGACCCTGATACAGACTATCATACTATGATGGCATCTTTGATGTATGGAGTACCGTACGCATCAGTTACGCCTAAAATGAGAAGCGATGCTAAATCGTTTAACTTCGGTATTCCGTACGGTATGGGCATAGGCTCACTAGCAATATTACTTTCTGGTGTGAATAATGCAACAACTCGTGAAGAGGCTAGACAAAAGTATGAGTTATATTTTAAAGACCAACCAAATGTAAGGCAATTCTTTATAGACGTTAAGGAAGGAGCCTTAATAAATAAGTTTACAAAGACTAAATGGGGTCGTAAGAGGTACTATAGCTTCGAAGATAAAGATGGTAATTTCTCTCAAGCAAAGAGAGCTATGGCATTGAGACAAGCAGGAAATGCGGTTATTCAAGGGACGGCGGCCGACATATTCAAAATAGCCGTAGCAAGAAACTTTAACTATATAAGAGAGAACGGCTTATTAGGTTATGTATTTATCACAAACATGGTACATGACGAATTGCTGTTTGAAGTAGACTATGAGCATTTACACGTTCAGAGAGTGCTTGCTGATATAATTATAAATATGGAGTTAGAAATAGAAGGATTTCCTCCTCTGTTTGTTGGAGCTGGTGTAGGTGATAACTGGGCAGAAGCTAAGGGTAAAATGGCAGAGATTCACCCAGACCTAGCCTATCAGTTCATAGAGGAAACTAGAGGAATGAATATTTGGAGTCCAGTAGGATACAATAAGAAACAGTGGTTAAATTACTTCAATCAAAGGGTATTACAATTTAGAACTCAAAAAATTATTAACTACGTTTCAGACCCTACAAACTATGGTGTGGATTTACACCCTGTAATTGGTAATCTAATCAACTTGCAGTTTACATATGGGCTTGAGAAAATATATAAAGACAATGAGTTAACGATTAAAGCTTTGGAAAAATTTATCGAGGAACACAATTTGAATGTAGATTACAGATTATTCTCTGTAAATGCTGCCTTAAATGCTGAAATGAATGTCGAAGAGGACAAAGAATATGGAGATAGTGAAGAAGAATTCGACGAATTAGACTATGAAGGAGGCTTTGTAGGTGGAGAATTTGCAGTGGTAGACGAAGATATAACCCTTTATGGTGTATCTCTACATGACTTGATAAAGAAATTCGGTTTAATCATTTCCAAAGAAAAGAGAGTATGCGGTATCGATATAACAATACTTCCTTACAGGATTAAAGACGCACTTGTTGAATATCTTGCAGAACACCAATGTGAACAAGATGACCCTGAAGCTATACAAGTAGTATTCTTAAGGGAAAATAATATATTATTCTATACAAAAGTGTGGGTAAAAGATATTAGTGGAAGTGATATAGCTACAAAACTAGGTTTAAACACTATTTTGTACAGATAACAAATTAATAAAAGACGTAGCATAAAACGTATGCTACGTCTTTAATTCAATAAAGTTTAATTTAAGATTCAAGGAGGAGTATATATGACAATTAATGATTTAAGAGAAAAAGGGTATAAAGAGGTAGAGAAAACACTAACAACGCTAAAAGCCAACATTTTTGGAGCAATTGTAACAATTCCGATAGTAGTATTAGCTTTTATGGTTTTTTATATTGTTAGAAGAGAAAAAGGAATGACAGATGTAAACTTGATAACAGTAATAATAGTAACAGGATTACTCATTGTAGTCCATGAGTTAATACATGGGGGAACTTGGGTAATATTCTGTAAAGATGGTTGGAAAAGTATAAAATTTGGTGTTGAGTGGAAGTACTTAACTCCTTATTGTCATTGTAAAGAGATATTAGAAATAAATAGATATAGATTAGGAACAATAATGCCGTTGATAATAACAGGAATAATTCCATATATAATCAGTTTGACTTTAGGAAACACAACTTTGTTATTTATAGCTGTGGTTATGATATCAGGAGCAGCTGGAGATATTCTTATGTTTATACTTTTACTTAATGAAAAAAGAGGTACTCTTGTTATGGATCATCCAACTAATGTGGGTTGTATTCTTTATAGACCAGAAAATAATAGAGAAAGAAACAATGAGGAAAAAGAGGGCACTAATACAGAAAGCAACGAGGGCACTGGTGTTGAGGGTATTACAAGTAACAATGTGTAATTAGTACTAATACTAAAAGTAATAACTAAAAAATCTTTAAAAGTGATATTGATAAAAAGATTGTTGAGCGAGGTGGACAAATGAATTTACTTATAGGAATAATTGAATACGAGAATGAGAAGTCCAGATATAAAATAATGGACACAGATACAAGACAAGTTAAATATTTTGAGGAATTTCAGTTAATCTGTTCGATTAAGAAGGGGCTAGCTGTTGAAAATATAACTGTTAAAAATAACAGTTTACACAGTTTAAACGGAAGTTTAGATAGGTATAGACTTCGAGATAGACGTGGTTTTACAATTGAAGCTGAAGGTGACTATAAATATTTAATTATAACAATAAAGAGTAGGGTTATTGACGATAAAGGGAATACACTTGGTTATGAAATAATAACATCTGATGGAAAGATATCAACTATAGATGAACAGAAACTAATAAATATATTAGAAGGCAATAAAAGTATTGGATTATCTAACGGTAAAGTTGTAGTTAAACAAAACGGAGAAAAGTATATCAGTTCAATAAATGGGGAATATCCAACTATTGTTAAAAAGAGACTTGGGTCAAAAAGACAAAAATACACAGGTAGCATATCTAGTGAGCCTTATACAACAGTAGTTATGGTATACTCTAGAGCTGTGTCTTTAACAAGTACTGTATTAACGGTCTTAGAAATGGAAAATACACAGGTTAGAAAATACAATATATTTGTAAATGCAGAGGATGTTGAAAAGCTGATATATAAGACAGGGAATTTATACTTTTTAGGTCATTGTGCGTTATTTGGATATTTAGAGAAAAAGCTATCTATGACAGCTGATATAAATGAAATAAGGCAATTATTAAAAATAAAGGAGAACAGAGATTGGATAGATAATAGCATAGCATCAGTAGCTAAAGACTTAAAAATGCGAAAGAGGTTCGTGAAAATAGACAGTGAGACTGGTATATATTTACCACAGAAAGGAGTTGTAAAATACCCTACTGTTAAATTGAAAAAGTATTTAGACAGTGAATATAATATCTTTGAAGAAGTGAGCGAAGATATTATTAATAGATATATAAAATTTATAAAAGCCATGAAAACATCAGTAGTATGTCAATTTGTACCAACTAATAAGGAGTATTTTGCAGTAAAAAGAAGTCTTAATAATTATGGTATAGACTATCTTGCTGTGGCAGGGAAAGAACTTCATTAAGTCAAGGGTTGTACTTTAAAAATTGAGGATATTTATAACACCATAGAGGATATTGCTAATGCGGCTATAAACGGAGATACAGTACAGATAATAGGACTAGATGGTGCATATAATTACGACATGACAAAAATCTTTAACGAATATCACAGAAATGTGATAACTACATTAACAAAGAGGAAGACAGAATTATTAGGGGTAGATTACAGAGATTGTGTTACAAAAGACGGTGTTTTATTATCCTTACAAACTGATATGAAAGTTATTCAAATACCTAAAGAAGTCACTATAATTGGTCAAGAAGCCATAGATTTAACGCTAAATAATGAAGAAATTATTATAGGGAGTCATGTTAAGAAATGTCATACAGCAGCTATAACGGGTTATGCTTCTAACGTGATAGCTAAAGGTGAAAATATAACAGTGCATATAGAGTGCTGTGAAGAAGCAGCTTTAAATGTACTAAAATCGGTGTACAGATGGTCAAGGAGAAACGTTCATGCTACTTCACCAAAAATTATATTTAGACGAAACATAACTTATAAGGAGTTGGCTTATATAATATCGAATACAGAAACAGATACTGATATAAACAATAGTCTAATAGACTGGACCGACGAATATATTTTAAAAGCAATCAGATTAGCTGTAAAATTAAAACTAAAAGAGCTTGAGGTTGTAGCTAAAAAGAAAAAAGTAGTTAAAACAGGTGCTTTATTCGCAAGTGATTCCTTTTATTTAGACAGGTCTCAGAAGTTTAGAGAGCATAGAAATCATTTAAAGAAGCTTTTCACAGTTTGGGATAAGTATATAATAACCAAGATAAAATCTACTGAAACAATGGCAGAGTGCATTGAAGTATTAGAGAGTATAAAGAAAAGATTTACAGAAGAGGCTAATGAATATGAGAGAATAATAATGGAATACGCTGCTAAATTTACGAATAGCAGTAAAAAAGTAGAGATACTTAATTTTGAAATGCCTTTTTAAAATACTAATAGATTGAGAGGCACAACGTAAGATTTGGGGGGGGGTTAATGAGAGATACAAGTATAAGTATTAAAGTAGGGAAACATATAGAAAAAAAAATAATAAAACAATGGGTGATTAACAATGAGCTTATACGTTATAGGGGTATTACGTAAAGATGAAAACGATAATATTATAGTTTGTAATGCCAGCCCTTGCGAGGAGGATCCAACTATAGTAGGATACAGAATATTTGATAATAAATCTATGACATATGTGGATGCCGATAAAGAACATGTAAGAGATAAATTAAAACGACATGTGAAAATTAATGGATTATGGATAGAGAAAACTAATTCAATTGTGGTGTCATATGGGAAAGCATATTTATCCAGTAAAAAAACAGACTTAATAAGATGGGTAGCTATTGGTAAAAATGAAACAGGTGTACTATTAGTCAATCAACATGGAGATAAAAAGCTAGTAACATATGAATTAATAATGTATGGCATCAACATTGTAATGTCAATATTAAATATACTGAGAGAATTAGCAAAAAACAATCCAGGGAAGCTGACATTTATGTGCGAAGTAGACGATATGGAGTTGGAATTTAATACTCCAGAGTCTATATTACAAATTAATAAGAAATTAAGTTTATTAGGCAATATGGGGTATCATTTCGATGCAAATGGGGAGATTATAATAACAAATAAAAACCTGCTTAAGAATGTAACTATACCTAAGGGTGTGAAACTGATAAGACCATATACGTTTCGTAGATGTAGTGAGTTGGAATATATAATAATAGGTAGTGACGTGGAAGAGATAGGTAAAGGGGCGTTTGAAAACTGTAAAGGATTAAAAGAGATAATCATCCCAGGAAATGTAAAAACAATTGGATGTGGAGCATTTGCTGGGTGTAGCAATCTACAACGTGTAGAATTACGTGATGGAATAGAAAAAATAGAAGAAGATGCTTTTAAAGATTGTAATTCATTAAAAGAAATTAAACTACCAAGAACATTACAAGGAAAATTCAAATTATCAGAGTGGTTTAATGGGTGTAAAATAACAGTATACGTTCCAGAGAACATAATGAGCAAAATGATTTATATGAATAACAGAGAAAGTAAAAATATACGTGTCAAATTTTATGAGTAAAGTTCAGATAGTTAGATTGTTAGGTGTGGGTAATCTAAAATATATTGATATAGACATGCTCATCTACTTATTTATATTTATAAATAAATAACTAATAAAAAGGAGGAGTTATAATAATTGACAGACAGCATTAAAAGAATTATTAATGCCGCTATAGGTATAAAGATGTTTAACTTAAATAACAAACAAATAATGAAAGAACATGAAGTATAAGTACTTGTTGAAAATGAAAGGGAGTAATACTATGAATAGAGTAAACGAAGTATTAAAGGAATTCAATAAACCTAGTAAGAAAGAGATTCAAAGAGCAAAGCAAGGCTGGAGACCTATGACCGAAGAAGAAAAAGCTTATGCAAATGAGATTGCTATGAAAGAAAAGAAAAGATACGAAACTAACTTAAAGATAGGCGGGATAGACGAGAGAGGCAACTACACTCGTTTATCTGATAGAGCAGAAAATACTAGACGATATGGTAAGTGAAGCTAATATTATTTAAACAGTGGACACATAAGATGTGGAGTAACATAATAAGATATGTTACTCTGCTCTTACACTTTTGAGTAATACGATATAGCATAAAAGTAATCATAGTAAGTAATATAAATAAAATAGTGTTGGGGGAGGTAAACTGTATGAACTTAACTGAATTGTATAATGCTTATAAAAATGAACAGTCGGAGCCTAGAAAATCAACATTGAAAGCGACATATATTTTCAATGGTGGTAAGAAACTAAAGATAGAGACTAAACTAGAGTTAGGTATATACAAAGTACTCTGTGGGAATAAGCTAGTGGCTAGAGAGATAGCTAGGTATGAGAGGACTAAGAATCCTAATAATAGACTTCAGATGGTCCATAGGTGTGAGGATTTAGCGAGGATATTTGTAAAGTCCAACATTCCAGAAGTATTTAGCAAGGATATGTTAGTAAGTGTTGCAGATAATAACAATGCAATAGCAGTCAAAATAGTAGGGCAGTCTAATATTACAAAAAGGGAATACAAGGAAACATATCTAGTAGAGACAACTGGAAATTATTCTGAGTATTTGGAAGGATTGTTGTGGTTAAACTCTAAACTAGCTTATACCTTACTGGAGTCTATGGGTTACTCAGATGGAATAGGTATAATACTGGGAATGGCTAATAGATTTACATGGTATATTAAAAGATAATACAAATTGTTAATGATGGCAACGAAACATATTTAATAAAAGATACACCTTACTGTTTATCTGTACAAACATAGCAATAGTTAAAAAGAAATTAAAATTATGTAAGAGCGCTTTGATAGTACTATTAATTATTGTAGCATAGCTTTGATAAAAGCTTAAGATAACAATTAAACATAACTGACTAAGGAGGGAAAATTGATGAAAAAACTTAGGTGATTTATGAACTAAAATATAGACATGGGATGGATTATTGTACTAAATAATATAATAATAAGTAGGAGGTAGTGTAATGAAAGGAAACATGAAAGGATTAATAGGAATAATACTGTTACTTGTATTAACTGCAGTAGGATGTGAAGTTAGTACGACAGAGCCTGTCAAAGTAGACAAGCAGAAAGAGATGGGAGCGCAAGAGGGTACATCAGTTAAAGAAGATGTAAAAGAAGAACAAACAGTAGAAGATGTAAAAGAAGAACAAACAGTAGAAGATGATAAGATATTCAAGGTTGGAGACACTGTAACAATGGGAGATTTAGAATTTACACTTAATAGTGTACGGTTTGATGGGGGAGGAGAGTATTCTAAACCTGCTGAAGGTAAGAAGTGGCTGGTAGTAGATTGTACAGTAACTAACAATGGTGCAGAGCCAACATCTATATCAAGTATGTTAATGTTAAGCTTATATGATTCTGAGCATTACTCACAGAAAATGACATTATTAGCAGAAACTAAAGGAAACTTTGATGGGGAGTTAGGAGCTGGGAGAACATTAAGAGGAGAAGTAGCTTATGAAGTTGATGCCTCTGAAACAAATTGGGAGCTTATATTTGAGCCTAATTTATTTGGGTTTGGACAGGCAATATTCAAGTTAGATATATCAGATATACAATAAAGCAATATAAGAGTTAGATTAAAAGAGTACTAGTGTAGATAACCATGTATATCAACAACTACGTGGTTATCTACTTTTTATATTATTATATATAAAATAAGGATAAGACTAGGAGTTTTGAAAAAATGTGTGATTACGTTGAAAGAATTATATGTGCAGCTATCAATGGAGCAGTTGATGAAAAGGTGAGCATTATAAATGAACTGGAGAACGATATAGCAGATTTAGAAAGCTCTGACCAAGAAGATAAAGACAGTTTAATAGAATTATTGAATCAAGACCTGTAAATTGTTAAAGCAATAGATATACAATTTAGTGACGATAAAAATGTATTAAGATTTGTAAAATGAGAGGCATAGCATGAAAAGATATGAGAATACTATAGTATGTTATATGATGAACAAGGGAAATGAAGGAGTTACAGGTAGAAATACAAAGTGTAGATAATGGCGAGGCAAGAACATAATCGAAATAAATCAGGTGGGCAATTTGTAGTAATCAGAGTACAAATTGTATTGAAACTTACCACTTCAATATAAAAGAGGTACATATTATTTATACAAATAAGTATCTCTTTTATATTTTAAGATGTTTAATAGGGAGGTTGACACACGTGATATTCTTCTTAATAGGCGAAGGTGGAAGTGGTAAAGATACGCTCTTAAATAAAGTACTGGAGTATTATGAAAATGAGGCAAAGGATGGAGGAAAGGGTAACGAACCAAAAATAAAACGTCTAATAACTTACACGACTAGACCAATGAGAGAGGAAGAGCAAAGTGGAGTTGAATATTACTTTGTAGATAAGAAAACATTTTGGAAAATGAGGCTCATGAGACGAGTAATAGAGTATAGAGAATACAAGGTTGCTACTGGAGATACTTGGTATTACTTCACAGCAAATGATGGACAAATTAAGCCAATGACAGATTTAATAGCAGTAGGACCTTTGGCTCAATATTATAATCTTAATAATAGATTAAAAACTCCTGTAATACCAATTTATTTGAAAGTAAGCGAGGAAAACAGAAGAAAGAGACTCTATGAACGTGAATCAAAACAAGCTAATCCCAACTATGAGGAAGTAGAGAGACGCCTTAAAGCAGACAGGGAAGATTTTAAAGATATAGAGAAAATACCAGGTTTAGTTGTTATAGATAACAATGGTAATAATATAAAAAGCACCCTATATCATTTAACTAACACTATAAATAATATACTAGATAGTTATTACATGTTAAAAGCAGATGTACTAGGTATCAAGAAAGTAGATAGACAGACAGTGACTGAATTTAAGGTTGACGATAATAATAAAGATATTACTAACGATAGTAATTGGAAGTAATTCAATTAATAGTTAAGATTATGCAGCCAGTCTAGC